>Ga0187892_10000058_pt1 | contig 236257 bp, 187 predicted proteins | sample MA1701073metaG_FD_139345 | JGI IMG/M metagenome (GOLD analysis project Ga0187892, IMG submission 139345) | Bio-ooze microbial communities from a basaltic lava cave in the Kipuka Kanohina Cave System on the Island of Hawaii, USA - MA170107-3 metaG ... | reverse complement strand
GAACGGACGGTGCCCTGCCGGCGGGCGGTCCCCGGATGCTCAGGAGTCACTCTTCTCTGAAAAGTCCTGAAAAGCCAAGCACACTCCAGAAGGAGGCATTGTGAAGCAGGTTGGTGGAGGCGGCGGGAATCGAACCCGCCGCCTCGTAGGCCGCGGCAGCGTCGGGCAGTCGGGGAGAGCCTGCAGGTGACTCGTTCCGCGCACCGGCCTCGGCCGACGCCCACGTCGCGGCCGATCTCGCGCTGGACCTCGGCGCGCCGGCACGCGGCCCGCTTGACTTCCAGTCGGGGCGAGCCCACGTTCCTGCCGGAGCGGGCGACCCGCAGGACGCGACCCGTGGGGTCAGCCCGGCTCCGGAGCGCGGAGACCCGTCCGAGCCGCAGGTTCGGCAAGATGCAAGTCGACCGGCGAGAGATGGAGCCAGACGGCAGCGGACTGCGGCCCGCGCAGCGCGGAAGCGGGCTAGGGGAGCTGCTGCTGCTGACCGCGGCCTCGACGCTCGTGATCGCCGCCACCGCGTCGCACGTCTTCCCGACGCTTTCCGCTCGGCCGACCGCGCGTGGCTCGGCCCAACAGCTCCATACGTATCTCCAGCTCGCCCGGGTCGAAGCGGTCGCCCGCAACCGCCCGATCCGGGTCGCGGTCGTTCCCGCGGCCCACGTGATGCGGGTTCTTGACCCCGGGAGCACGGCCGGCGCGGACGCCGGCCGGCCGCTGTACGAGCGACCCTGGCCGGCGGGGATCGAGATCGCGGTCGAGGGCGGGAGGCCGGCCACCGATACGTCGGTCACCGTCGATTTCCGCCCGGACGGCGCGGAACCCCTGGCCGTGACGCTCGCCGACGCGGGCGGCGAGCGCGCTCAAGTGTGGGTCGATCCCGCAGCGCGCATCGGCATCGAGTGGCTCGGCGGAACCTAGTCCCCCCGAGGCTCGGAAGTTGGGAGATCCCGGTTCCGCACCGAGCGGAACCAGGCGCGCGGCTGATTCGAGAGCGACTCCGGACTTGACGCCGACCGGCGCCGCAGGCCGGGAACTGACGCCCCGCGGATGCTCGACGCCTGCCGCGTCCGCCGGACGCGATTCTACGGGGCCGGTGGTCGTCCGGTGTCGGCGGTGGCCGGAATCGGCAGGCGCACGAGAACGAACCTCGGGTCCTGCCACACGACCTCCGCGGCAGGCGGCGACGAGAGGTAGAAGGTCCGCCGCAGGCCGAGTTCGCGATAGACCTCGTCGTTGTAGGGGTCGGCGAATACGCGCTCGTTGCGCCGGGCCAGCTCGAAGTGCCTCCGGTCCGCGAGGAAGTGCGTGGCGCCCCAGCGCCGGTGCAGTTCGTTGAGCGGCTGCGCGTCGGCCGCGAAATGGGCCCGCAGGGTCGCTCGCGTCCGCTCCCGCATCTCGTCGTAGTAGCGGGTGAACCAGGGGTGGGCCAGCTTGTACGGCGCGAGCACCGAGCGGCGGGCCAGCACCATCACGTTGTCCAGCGCCCTTGGTGCTCCCGCGACCAGGACTCCTGCCGGAAGCTCGTCGTCGATGAAGCGGCAGACACCGGCGACCGCGCGCGCGTCGGCCACGTTATCGCGCTCGACGCCGTAGGAGAGCCCGGCGACGGCGACCAGCGCGGCGACCAGCGCGATGCGCATCGCAGGCAACTTCACGCGCGCCAGGATCAGGTCGCAGTTGCGGGCGTTCCACAGCGCGAGCAGCACGGCCATCGAATAACGGGTGTAGCGGTTGGGAATGTACAGCCGGAGGAAGAACAGGTCCGCGAGCAGGTAGCCGATCGCCGAGGCCAAGAACAGTGCCGTCCAGCTCCGCTCCCAGCCGACGCCGGCGCGTCCCAGGACCAGGAGGTACAGCATCGAGCTGAACAGCACGAACGGATGATCGATCGCGCGGAGCAACTCCTGATGCAGCGCAGGAACGGGCACGTAGCGCCCCGGGTACCCGTCGATCCCCAGCTCGCTCATCTGCATCAGCTCGGAGCGCGGGCGCATCGGGCCGATCGACTCGTCGGGCGAGGCGTACTTGACCGCCAGCACGGCGGCGGCCAGCGCGCCGCCCACGGCCAGCGCCCGGAACAGCGGTGCAGCGCCCGGACGGCGGCGGGCGCACTCGCCGATCCAATGCACCGACGCGGTCAGCCCCGCCAGCACTGCCGCCGTGGGGTAGGCGAGGGCGGCGAACGGCAGCAGCCCGATCAGGCCCCGCGTGCGCCCCGTGTGCAGCAGCCAGACGCAGACCAGGAGCAGCGGGATCGCCCAGAACTTGGAGAAGAACCCGGCGGAGAACTCCCACTGGTCGGGAAAGCAGGCGATGAACAGCGCCGCGAGCAGGCCGAAGCGCACGCCGTACATCGCGCGGCCGAAGAGAAAGAAGGTCAGCGACAGCACGCCGTAGCTGGCGACGCCCAGCAGCTCGGACAGCGTGACGGACCCGGCGAACCACGTCGCGACCCAGTAGATCGCGTTCTGCAGCGGCGATTCGTTGAAGCTGGCGTAGCGCAGCACCAGGTCGTCGGCGCGGAACGTGGAGGCGTGGTACGCGGCCCAGTGCGGGCTCTGCACGATGTCCGACTTGAAGATCGCGGGGTGGCGCAGCGCCGGCAGGTGGAGGAACGCGCCGATGCCGGCCCCGGCGAGAGCGACGCCGACCGCCAGCAGAAGCGCCGCCCCTCGTGCTCGGCGCGCCGAACCCTGCGGCGTCCTGGCGCCTGCTTCGCTCCCGCCCATCCGCCGCCTTGCCGGCCGTGATCGTACCACCGACGGCGCGCCACCGCCGGACGGCGGGGCCGCCTTGACAGCGGCGGCGTCCGTGGGCCAACGTCCCGGCGAACGGGCATGGACGGCATCCGCGCGATCGACCTCGACGATCCCCGCGACTTCGCTCGCTGGCAGGGATTCGTCGCCCGGCGCCCGGACGCGCACTGCACGGATCTCGCCGAATGGCGGCGCATCTTCGGCGAGCTGTACGGGATCCGCAGCCACAACTACGCCGTGACCCGCGGGGAGGAGATCTGCGGCGTGCTGTCGCTGTATCACATCCGCTCGCCGTTCCTGGGGACGATGCTGGTCACCAGCCCGTTCTTCGGCTACGGAGGTCTGTACTGGGACACCCCCGCGACGCGGGACGCGCTGCTCGCGAGGGCGGACGAGCTGGCGCGCGAACTCGGAGTCGACTACGTCGAGCTGCGCCTGCGCCAGCCGCTGCCCGCCCCGTACCGCACCAACACCGACTTCCTCGAGTTCGACGTCGACCTGCCGCCGACGGTGGAGACGGCCTGGAGCGAGACGCTCGGCTCGAACGCACGACAGAACGTCCGCAAGTCGCAGCAGCACGACCTGAGCTTCCACCTCACGGCGGAGCACGGCCCCTGCTACCGTCTGCTGTGCCGCACGCTGCGGGCCCACGGGACCCCGTTTCACGGCGAGCGCTTCTTCCGGCAGCTGCGCCGGCACCTGTCCGACCGCGTGCAGTTCGCCGAGGTGCGCCACGCGGGCCGCATGGTCGCCGCCGCCGTGGTCTTGCGCTTCCGCGACGGAATCCTCACGCCCTACATCGGCAGCCTGGCGCGCTCCCGCGGGCTGCGCGCGAACTACTACCAGTACTGGAGCATCATCGAGTGGTGCTGCCGGGAAGGCGTGAAGCGCTTCGAGCTCGGCCGCAGCCCGCGGGACTCGACGCACGTGCAGTTCAAGCGCAAGTGGGGCGGCAGGGAGGTGCCGCTGTACTACAACTACCGCCTGATCGATCCGCGCAAGCGCTACCGCAGCGTGAGCCGGCCGTCGCCGGCCCAGCGGCTGGCGACCGTGATCTGGAAACGGCTACCGCTCGCCGTCACGCGGCGGGTCGGCCCGGCGGTATTCCGCTACATCCCGTAGCGTCCTGCGGTAGTCGTCCAGCGCGCGGAACGGGTAGCGGTCGACGAGCTGCCTGAACTTGTGCCAGGTGTCGCCGCTCGCCCAGGTCCCGATGAACCGGTTGAGCGGGCCCGACTCCAGCCGGTCGGGTTCGGTATCGAAGTCCCAGGGGTGAAAGTAGGCGATCGGAGCCTTGCCCGATCGCAGGTCGCGCTCCACGAGCCAGCGCGTGACCCACGCCGGGTACAGCCTGAAGTAGAACCCGCCGCCGTAGGGAACCCGGAGCCAACCCAGCCGGCACACCGACGGCGGGATCTCGAGCAGCCCGGGCCGCAGGCGATAGGGACGCGTCGGGTTGCGGAACGACCCGTACAGGTGCGTGCGAAACGGAAACAGCGACGAGTCGTACTCGAACCGCAGCTCGAGCAGGTGATCCCACAGCCAGTCGTCGCTCCGTCGCGCCGACCACGACGGTGCGCGGAAGCCGTGGATCGCTCCGCCGGTCAGGTCCTCGAGCACGCGCTTGGAGCGCGCGATGTCCTCCATCGCCCGCCGGCGATCGGGAGCGTCGAGGCGGGGATGCGTGTGGGAGTGCGAGGCGACCTCGAAGCCCGCGGTCGCCATCCGGCGGATCAGATCGGGATAGCGCTCGGCCAGCTCGCCGACGACGAAGAACGTCGCGCCGACACCGCGCTGCTCGAGGCAGTCGAGCAGCGCGGCGATCCGGTCGCGGGCCCGCCAGCGGCGGGGAGCATCGTCGGGCGTGAGGTGGGAGTGGAACCGCTCCTCGATGTCGAACGTCAGGCAGATCATTCGCGCGGGGGAGCGCCCTGCTGTGGTTCGCCCGGCCGACGCTCGAGCTCGCGGATGCGCCGCTCGAGCCGCGCCATGCCGCGGGCCAGCTCGACCGTCCGGGCATAGCCGTTGAGTCGGACCGTCAGGTACAGCAGGTAGAACACGAGCAGCACGAGCGCGGCGAACGTGATCCAGGAGACCGGGACCAGGTTGCCCCACAGCACCGACACGCGATCGATCAGCACGGGAAAGGCCGTGAGGATCTCCGCCCCCACGAGCAGGACCAGCCAGAACAGCGTCTGCCCCGAGCTGATCTTCTTGTCGAAGAAGTTCCGCAGCAGCCAGGCCGTGACCAGCAGCAGGATGCTGACGACGACCAGCGAGCTCTGGGTGTTCATGCCGCGCCTTCCCGATCAGCCGTTGGCCCGCGCGTCGGGCCGCGGCTTGGGAACCGGCCCCACCACGGACTTGAGCCGCGGGTAGAAGATCATCTGGCCGAGCAGGCAGACCACGGTCTTCGCCGGGTAGAACAGTCCCTTGTACAGGTGGTACATCGACGTTCCCGCCTCCCGCGGCCGGATCGTGACCTTCAGCTCGCGGATCCGCGCGCCGCAGCGCGCAAGCCCGACGATCAGCTCGGCGTGCATGTCCTCGGTCGGCAGCTTGAGCGCCACCGGAATGTACCGGCGCGAGATCAGCTTGAGCCCGCAGGTCACGTCCGTGATGCGGACCCCGGCGAGCAGCGTCGTCAACAGCGAGAAGGTCCGCGTGGTGACCGACCGCAGGGAGAGCGGCGGCTGGTCGGCCTCGCGATACCGGCTGCCCAGCACCAGATCGCTCCGATCCTGCTCGTAGGCCTGGATCAGGCGCTGCAGGTCCTCGATCCGATGCTGCCCGTCGCCGTCGAAGAACACGACGTACTCGTGATCTCCCTCGAGCGCCTCACGCATCGCCGTCCTCAGACTCTCCTCGTAGCCGAGGTTGATCGGGTGCCGGAGGTAGCCGAGGCCGGCGCGCTCGAGGATCGCGTGCGACCCGTCCGTCGAGCCGTCGTCGATGAACAGCAGGTTCTTGCTGGGGAACGTCGCGCATAGATCGTCGACCACCCGCTGGAGGCTCTCGGCCTCGTTGTACACCGGGATCGCGACCAGGCCGTTGAGCGCCGAGCGGCAATTCATCGCGCGATGGCTCCCCTGCCCGCTACTTCCCGGGGACCGGCTGGAGCCCGGTCTCGAACTGCGCCAGGCCCCGCGGTCGGAACTTGTCGTTCGGGAGGAATCTCGGCAACCCTAGGCTCAGTATACCGAGAATCGTCAGGATCTGCAGCGCGACCAGACCGGCCCAGACGCGCCGGCCGAGCGCCGGCTTCCGCTCGGCCAGACGGTCGATCGTGCACAGCAGGACCACCGCCCACGTCCCGAGCAGCCACAGCGGATCGTGCAGCGCGGCCGCCGCGACGAGGGCGGCGACGAAAAGCGGCCGGGCCGCCCGCCGTTCACGCAGCAGGAACAGGACGGCCAGCGGAAAGAACAGGCCACCGACGGCGAGCAGCAGCCGCGGCTGAGCCGCGAGGTGGCCCGGCGAGAACGCGAGCAGCCCGAGTGGCAGGAGCGCGGACAGCGCCCGCGGTCCCCAGCGCCGCCACAGCAGCACGACGGCGAGCGCGCCCCCCAGCCCCAATCCCAGCAGCCCGAGCGGCGGGATTCCCGACCGCTCCGGCAGCGCGGCGATGCGTGGCACGAGCAGGTAGAACGGCGAGAGGAAGAACAGGGCGGCGGTGTTGCGCGCAACCTCGTCGGCGCGGTAGCGAAGCCAGGCGATCAGGGCCCACACGATCCAGATCAGCGCCAGGGTCAGCAGCAGATGGTGGTTGCGGACGTAGCTCAGCGGGCCGCCGACCCAGACGAACGGCACGCCCCGCCACGGAACCTCCACGACCCAGATCCCGACGACGGCCAGCATCGAGCAGGCGAAGAGCTGTACCGACCAGAGCAAGCCCCGGCAGCGGCCGTAAAGGAAGGCCGACAGCAGCAGGATCACGAACCACTCCGCCCACAGCTTGCAGCACTCCTCGAAGTAGCTCATCACGTCGTTCAGGTACTCGGTGAGCTTCCACGAGGGCTCGTCGAGCAGCACCCGCCACACGCCTGGTCCGTGGCCGAGCAGATCGAGCACGCCGTGGCCGACCGCGGCGACGATGACCCAGAACACGTGCCAGGCGTACGCGCGCTTGCCGCTCACCGACCGCACCCAGCGGCAGATCAGGATCCCGCCGACGATCGCGGCCAGGATCATGATCACGTCGTCCGTGTAGTGCCGGACCCCGGCCGGGATGAACTTGGCGCGGGACCTGACCAGCTTGCCGAGCGACTCGTGGCCCTGGAACGCCTCGTCCAAGAGCGCGGCCAGCGTGACGAGCGCGAGCAATCCGGCCACCTTGCGCTTTGCCGGCTCGACCCTCGCACTCCACGTCGCCGGCAGCAGCAGCGCGAGGCAGGTCGCGAGCAGCAGCAGGCTCAGCCAGGTCGCCGGCTCGCCGTCGTCGAACCCCTCGTAGAAGCCGTAGGAAGCGAGTCCCACGGTCCAGCAGAAGAGGGCGAGCGCGACCGGGGCGAAGTGGACGACGGAGTCCGTCGCGCGGGGGCCCGGCCGCCGTTCCGCGGGGCGCGGCCCGTTCACGGACGGGACCCGCGCTCGGACGGATCGGGCCGCGGCAGCTCGAGCATGAAATACGTTCCGTCGTCGAACAGGATCCAGTCTTCGGGCGGATGCTCGAGCAGGAACCGCGTTCGTCCGCCGATGACGGCGGCCGCGATCTCGGTGTCGTGCCGTGAGCCGAACTCCGACTCCGCGAGCCTCCGCTCGAAATAGGTCCAGGACAGGACGAGGTGCGTCACTCCGTACCGCGTGTGCAGCTCGTTGATCGGCCCGACGTCGGCCGCGTAGATCGCCCGGTACACGTCGAGCGTGCGCCGGCGATGATCCTCGTGCAGGCGCCGGTACCAGCGGTGGTCGAGCAGGAACGGCACCAGCACCGATCGCCGGCCCTGGAGCATCACCCGGTCGAGGTAGCGCGGCGGGCCGGCGACGAGGATCCCGTCGGGCAGCTGCCGGATGAAGCTGCACAGCTTGACGAAGCGCTTGTCGTTCCAGGCCCATTCGCCGCCGCGCAGCGCGTCGAAGCTGAAGCCGGCAACGACGAACAGCGACCCGACGGCGGCGTGTCGCCACGCCGGACGCGGAATCCGCTCGAGCATGCGGTCCCAGTTGGTCGCGTTCCACAACACGAGCAGCACGGCGAGCGAGTTGCGCGTGTAGCGGTTCGGGATGTAGAGCCGGGCGAAGAGCAGGTCGGCCAGGACGTAGCCGATCACCGAGGCGACGAGCATCGCGGTCCAGCTCCACTCCCAGCGGCACCTGCGCCGGAGCAGGATCAGGAAACCGGCGGCGCTGGCGAGCTGGAACGGGTGCCCCAGGCGCTCCCACAGCTCGTGCGTCACGGGCGGAATCGGCGCGTACTTGCCCTCGGGCTCGAGCCAGCTCAAGAGCAGGTCTCGCGGAGTCATCGGTCCGATGAAGTCGGGGGGCGAGAGGTACTTCGAACCCAGCGCCCCGATCGCCAGCAGCGAACCGACGGCGAGCGGCGGGAGAATCGCCCACGCCAGGCGCCGCTCGAGAAACAGCAGCTGGATCAGCAGGTACACGCCGCAGGTCAGGCCGATCACCACCGCGCTGACCGGATAGGCCAGCGCGGCGAAGGGCACGAGCACGATCAGCGCGCGCCAGTGCCGGCGCTGCAGCACGTACAGGCAGAGCAGCAGCAGGGGCACGGCCCAGAACTTGGAGAAGAAGCCCGACGAGTACTTGAACTGATCGGGGAAAAAGCAGAAGAACATCGCCATCAGGAAGCCGGTCCTGGTGTTGTACAGCGCGCGGCCGACGAAGAAGAACAGGCTGCTCGTCAGTCCGTAGCCGACGACCGCGAGCAGCTTGGACAGCGGGATCACGTCGACCCACAGCGTGCCCACGTAGAAGATCGCGTTCTGGACCGGGGATTCGTTGAAGCGCCCGTACTCCACGATCGCGTCGTCGGGGCGAAACGAGGCCGCGTGGTCCGCCGCCCAGTGCGGCGACTGCATCAGGTCCTCGTCGTAGACGTAGTCCCGGGTCAGCGCGCGCCACTGGAAGTGGACCGCCGCGCCCGCGCCGATCGAGAACAGCAGCAGGAAGAGCCCGAGATCGTTGCGGGCCGGAGCCCTCATCCGCGCGGCACCCGGGGCTTGCCGCTCGCCGCCCGGGCGCCGGGCCGAGCCGCCGCGGGCGGGGTCGCCGCACCGGGTGACGCGGTCGTGGCCAGCGTCTCGCGCGCGTGGGCGACGACGCGATCGATGATCTGGTCCAGCGCGAACTTCGGCTCGAAGCCGACCAGCCGCCGGATCTTGGAGATGTCGGGTACGCGACGCAGCATGTCCTCGAAGCCGTCGCCATAGGCGTCCCGGTACTCGACGTGCTGGATCTCGACCGTCGCGCCCACACGCTGGCGCACCCGCTCGGCCAGGGCGTTGATCGTGATCTCCCGCTCGTGGCCGACGTTGAACACGTCGCCGACCGCCCGCGGCTCGTCCATCAGCGCGGTGATCGCGTCCAGCGCGTCCTCGATGTAGAGAAAGCTGCGCTGCTGCTCGCCCGTGCCGTAGACGGTGATCGGGCGGGATTCGAGCGCCTGCCGCACGAAGGTCGGAATCACCATCCCGTAGGTGCTGACCTGCCGTGGACCCACGGTATTGAAGAACCGCACGACCACGACGGGCATGCCGTACTGTTTGAAATACGCGAAGCCGAGGAACTCGTCCAGGCTCTTGGTCGTGGCATAGGCCCAGCGATGGTTCTTGGTCGAGCCCTTCAAGTGCAGATCGTCCTCGCCCAGCCTGGCGTGCTCGTGGCCCAGGTAGTCGAGATTCTTGCCGTAGACCTCCGAGGAGGAGGCGAGCAGCACCTTCTTCCGGTACTTGTTGCAGAACTCGAACACGACGTCCGCGGCCCGCGTGTTCTCGAGGATCGTTCGCACCGGGTTGCTCATGATGTACTTGACCCCGACCGGAGCGGCCAGGTGGTAGACGTGATCCGCGTTGCGGATCAGCTCCTCCATGATCGTCGGGTTGCACACGGTATCGATGACGAGCTTGAAGCGCTCGCGCTCGACCAGCGGCGCGACGTTCTCGATCCGGCCGGTGCTGATGTTGTCGATGACGGCGACTTCGTCGCCGCGATCGAGCAACCGGGCGGCCAGGTGGCTGCCGATGAAGCCCGCACCACCCGTGACGAGGACTCTCACGACGGCATCCTCAAACGAGCGCTCGCGCCGGCGGTGATTCGCCGACGAGGCGGCTACTCTACCATGGGCGAACGCGGCACCACCGGCGGCCCGCGGCCGCGATCGGGCGACGCGCGGCGGCCTCCGGCGAGACGGAGGACGCGCGCATCGAGGCCCGGCGTCGGGGCCCGCTTCTGCTCGCGGAACGAACCGATCCCGTGATGCGGCCGGGAGCCCCGGAGCCGCCCGGCGCCTCGAGTTCGCGGTCGCTCGCCTCTTGCGGGGCACGAGTGCGGCATGGGGTACCCTGTGGGTGGAGAGCCGGGGTGAGCCAGCTCGCCGACCGCATCGTCTTCATCACCGGCGCGAGCAGCGGGATCGGGGCCGCGTGCGCCCGCGCCTTCGCGAGCGAGGGCGCGCGGCTGCTGCTCGCGGCGCGGCGCGTCGAGCGGCTGCGGGCGCTCGAGCCGGAGCTGGCGCGGCGCGGCTCGCCCGCGGTGCTGGCGCTGGGCCTCGACGTGCGCGACGCCGAGCGGGTGCGGCGCGAGGTCGACGCGCTGCCCGGGCCCTGGCGCCCGATCGAGATCCTGGTCAACAACGCGGGCCTCAGCCGCGGCCTGGGTCCGCTCCACCGGGGCGAGCTGCGCGACTGGGAGGAGATGATCGACACCAACCTCAAGGGTCTGCTCCACGTCGATCGCGCGGTGATCCCGGGGATGGTCGCCCGCGGGAGCGGGGCCGTGATCCACGTCGGCTCGATCGCCGGGCGCCAGGTCTATCCCGGCGGGAACGTCTACTGTGCGACCAAGCACGCCGTGCGGGCGCTGACCGACGGCCTGCGGATCGACCTGCTCGGCAGCGGCGTCCGCGTCTGCTCCGTCGATCCGGGGCTGGTCGAGACCGAGTTCGGTGAGGTGCGTTTCCGCGGCGACCGGGAGCGGGCGGCGGCGGTCTATCGCGGCCTCCGGCCGCTGACCGCGGACGACGTGGCCGAGGTGATCGTCTTCGCCGCGTCGCGCCCGCCTCACGTCGCCCTGGCCGAGGTCCTGCTGCTGCCGACGGACCAGGCCTCGACCGTTCACGTCCACCGCAAGAGCTGATGGTCGCCGGCTGCGCAGCGGTCGCGCTCGCGCTGCTGGCCCCGGCCGACGGCGCGCACGAACCGGACGGCGGCGACCCGCGGCCGACGCCCCTGGTCGAGCGCGCGCGGTCGCGGCTCGTCCAGGTCGAGATCAGCGCCACCGGGCCTCCCGGCGCCGCGGCCTCGCTCCGGCCGGACGACCTGGTGCTGAAGCTCAATCTGCGGCGGATCCGCGAGTTCGTGCTGGACGTGTTCTGCGCGCCGGCGGACGCGAGCGGAGAGCGCGCCACGAGCTACGGGCCGGGCAGCTACCTGTTCTACTTCGACCAGCCCCACCTGACGCTGGCCGGACGGCAGCGCGCGCTCGACCTGGCGGGCGGGCTGGTCGAGCAGCTGATTCGGGACGGAGCGAGCGGCACGATCGTCTCGAACGCGGGCCGACTGGCGGTGATCGAGCCGGCGACAACCGAGGCCCCGCTCCTGCTCGACGCCCTCCGGCGCCTGGAGCGCGACCGGACGCAGTGGGACTTCTACGCCGAGCAAGAAGACGAGCGCGTGGCGGACGTGGTCGAGCTGCTCAACACCGGCAACGACGTGAACCGTGCGATCGCCGCCGCGCGCAGCCATCAGCGCGCGGAGCACGTCCTGACCGACAGGACGCTGCGCCGCCTGGCGGTGGTCCTCGGCCGCCTGGCCGAGGCCGCGCCGCCCAAGGTGGTGCTGTACTTCGCCGACGCGCTGCGCTCCAACCCGGGCGAGCACTACCTCGAGTTCTTCGGCACGCAGCTGCGCCGGACGACACCGGCGCTCAGGGCCGTCGCGCTCGACACGCTGGGCGCCGGTCTGCCGTTCGACCGGGTGGTGAACGAGGCCGTGGCCCACGGGATCCGCTTCTATCCCGTGCTGGCGCAGGGACTGGTCGCGCCACGCGACCGCACGCTGACCACGCCGGAGGGGCTGTCCCAGACGCGGACCGTGCCGGACTCGGCACGGGTCCGGTTCCGGGACGCCGAGAACGCGCTGGGCAGCCTCGGGTCCGAGACGGGGGGGCACGCGTTCTTGCGCGGGGAGTCGGCCCGGCGCATCGCCGGCCGCATCGAGGAGGACCGCGCCTGCCTCTACGTCGCGAGCTTCGATCCGGCCGGATTCCAGCTCGACGCGGCGCTCAGGATCTCGGTCGAGTCGCGGCGGGACGACGTCCGGCTGCGGGCGCGCGGGCGAGTCCTGATCCAGAGCGAGCGGGCCCGCCTCGCGACGCGCCTGCTCGGCGCGTTCTCGATGGAGCGCGCCGCCGAGAACGGCGGCGACCTGCGGGCCCAGCTGATCCCGACCGGCTTCGACGACGGCCGCTGGCGCGCTCTGCTGCAGATCAGCGTTCCGGGCACGCCGCTTCCGGAGCCGGTGTGGGACCTCGGGGCGTCCGTGATCCAGAACGACGCCGTGCGTGACGAGGTGTCCGGCCGCCTGTCCGCGTCACGACCGGACGTGGCGCTCGTGCTGGAGCACGAGCTGCGGCTGCGGCCGGGCCGCGGCGAGGTCGTCGCGGTCGCCCACGAGACGACGACGGGCCACGTGCTGTCCGAGCACCTGAGCTTCGACTGGCCCGAGCCCGACCTGCGTCGTGCGGTGGGCGGGCCGATCAGCCTGCTCCAGCCCGCGCCCGGCGCGTTCCTGCGCGGCGACCGCTCGCGCAGCTCCGGCTCGCTGGCGCAGTCGGAGGCCGATGCGCTGGACTCCTCGCAGCCGGCCGCGTTGATGAGTCTCGTCTGCCGCGGCTCGCGCCAGGCCGGTAGGGTCAGCGTCGAGCGGCTCCTCGCGGGAGACGTCGTCGTGGATTTTCCGCCGCTCGCGTTCGATCTCGGCGCGGACCTGTGCGCCCAGGTGCGCGACGTGATCCCGGCCGAGTCCCTGCCGCCCGGCAGCTACAGCTACGAGATCCGCGTGCTGCAAGACGGGAGCGTCGTGCACCGCAGGGCGCGCGAGTTCCGCGTTGCGGCAGCGCAACCCTGAGGGCAACGCCCTCCTGCCCGCCCGGCGGGGACGCATGGCTTCCGCGCTCGGGACCGCTCGATCGGTCGGCTCTCGGGCGAGAGAGGACACGCGCCAGCGCTCGCGAGTCTCGCGTGCCGGGCCCGGTCGCTCCGCACCGAGGCCCGGTCCGGCGCCGGCCCACGCCAGGACGCGCTCCGAGGCCTCGCGGAGGCAAGACGGCGGCGGCGTCCATCGGAAGGAGCGAGCTCCGCGTTGCGGGAGCGCAACCTCGAGGGTCTCGGCCGGGTTTGACAGGGTGCGGGGTGAACGGGATGATGCGCGGTGCGCGGAGTACCTCGATGACCGTACGCATCGCACCGGCGACGGCCGCGCTGCTCGCAGCGCTCGGCCTCGCGGCCCAGGAGCCTCGAGACAGCGGCCTCGTCGAGGAGACGGGACGCAGGCTGATCCAGCTCGACGTGACGGCGAGCGGGCCGCGCGAGGCGATCGCGGGTCTGCTGGCCGCGGACTTCGAGCTGGCCGTCGGCGGTCGGGCGATCGAGCGCTTCACGGTCGACGACCTGTGCGACCTTCCCGGTCCCGCAGCGGATCGCGAGGCGACGGGAAGCGGGGAAACGCCGCGCGCGGCAGTCCGGGCGCCGGTCGCCCCGCGCGCGGTCGCGACGTACCTGTTCTACTTCGACCAGAGTCAGCTGACGCTCGGCGGGCGCCAGCAAGCGCTGGCCCTGGCGCGCGAGCTGATCCCGAAGCTGATCGTGGACGGCAATCGCGGGATCGTGATCTCCGCCGGCCGCGAGGTACGCGCCTACGGCACGATGACCGACGACCCCTCCGCTCTGCTGCGCGCGGTGGAGGAGGTTGCCCGCGACCGCTCGCAGTGGGACCCGCAGACCGTCTTCGGCGACGAGGAGACCCGGATCGAGGAGGTCGTCGGCCGCCTGAACCGCGGCGAGCTCGACGCCGCGCGCTCCCTCGCCGCTCACTACCAGAGCCAGGAGAGCTGGCACACCGACCGGACGCTCCGGCTGTTCTCGCTCGCGCTGGGCAGGCTGGCCGACGTGAATCCGCCGAAGGCGGCGCTCTACTTCGCCGATACGATGCGCTCGAACGCCGGCGATCACTACCTCAGCTTCTTCGGGGCGCACGACGCGCGCCCGCCGAGCCCGTTCGCCGCCCACCACTCGTTCCAGCGAGTAATCGAAGAGGCGTCGTCGCTCGAGATCCGGCTGTACACGGTCCAGGCCCAGGGGCTGGTCGCGTCCTCGTCGCGCACGACCGTGACCGACTCCGTGAGGGCCGGCAACGCGAGCGCCAGCTACAACAGCCAGCGCATCCGCGACGCGCAGGACAGCCTGGTCGGTCTGGCGCAGGAGACGGGCGGCGAGGCGTTCCTCAACGGCGTGCCGGCGGCGAAGATCGCCGGCAAGATCCGCGACGACCTGTCCTGCCTGTACCTGATCAGCTTCGACCCCGAGGGGCTTCCCCAGAACCAGCATCTTCCCGTGAGCCTGCGCACCGGCCGCAAGAAGGTCGCGCTGCAGGTCAAGGGAGTGCTCGTGATCCAGAGCGACGAGCGGCGGCGCTCGTCGCGCCTGCTGGCGGCGTTCGCGACTCCCGACTCCGTGACCTCGGAGGTACCGCTCGCGGGCTCGATCATCCCCACCGGCTTCGCGGACGGGAAGTTCACGGCGCTGGTGCAGATCGCGGTTCCCGGCGCGCCGCTGTCCGCTGCGGTGTGGGACCTCGGGATGTCGCTCGTCTCGCGCGGCCGCGTCCGCGAGGACGCGGCGGGCCGCGTGTCGGTCACGAGGGCCGGCGTCCCGGTCGTGTTCGAGGCGCAGATGAGCTTCGGCCCCGGTCCGTTCGAGCTGATCTCGGTCGCCCACGAGGCGACCGCCGACACCGTCTCCACGACACGGGTCGAGGGGGAGTGGCCCGATCCCGCGGCCGCCGCCGCCACGATCGGCCCGATCGCCGTGCTGCAGCCGGTCGAGGCGGCCTTCTCGCGCGAAGGCCAGATCCGCAGCAGCGGCTCGCGCGCGCTCGGACCGCACGAGGTGGGGGCGACCGACCGTCCGACGGCGCTCGTCGGGATCGTCTGTCGCGGGGCCGGGCACAAGGCGCTGCGGCTCGAACGGGAGCTGGCCGGAGACAGCGCGGCCGACTTCCCGTCGCTCGCCCTCGAGCTCGAGGACGAGCCGTGCGCGTTGTTCGTCGATCAGATCCCGGCGCGGACGATGTCCGAGGGGGCCTTCCGCTACGAGGTGCGCGTGCTCACCGGCGATGCCGAGCTGGCCGCGGCCAGGCGCGAATTCCAGGTCGCGGTGCCGGCGGGCGCAGTGCCGGCAGGCGCAGCCCCCCGCCGCGCGCCGTGAGCCGCCCGGACCATCCGTCCGGCCGCCGGCCGAATCATCTCGCCGGGGAAACGAGCCCCTACCTGCTGCAGCACGTCCACAACCCGGTCGACTGGCATCCGTGGTCCCCCGCGGCGCTCGCCCGGGCACGGGCCGAGGACCGGCCGATCTTCTTGTCCATCGGCTACGCCGCCTGCCACTGGTGCCACGTGATGGAGCGCGAGTCGTTCGAAGACGGCGCCACGGCCGAGCTGCTGAACCGTCACTTCGTCCCGATCAAGGTCGATCGTGAGGAGCGGCCGGACCTGGACGAGATCTACATGAACGCCGTGCAGCTCATGACCGGCCACGGCGGCTGGCCGCTGAGCGTGTTCCTCACGCCGGACCTCGAGCCGTTCATGGGCGGGACCTACTTCCCGCCGGAGGACCGCCGGGGGATGCCGGGTTTCCGCAGCGTGCTGCAGGCGGTCCATCAGGCCTGGCGCGGGCGACGCGGCGAGGTCACTCGTTCGGCGGAGCAACTGGTGGAGCGGCTGCACGAGATCGCGCGCGGCGGCGCCGATGCCGCGACCCCGACGCGCAGCGGGCGGCGCGAGGCGGCGCTCGCGGCGGCCGAGCTGTCTGCCCGCTTCGAGCCGCGCTGGGGCGGCTTTTCCGGCGCACCCAAGTTTCCGCCCGAGACCAGCCTGGCGCTGTTGCTCGACCTGCACGCGCGCAGCCGCGAGGCGGTCCCGCTGGCGATGGCGGAGAAGACGCTCGAGTCGATGGCGCGCGGCGGGATCCACGACCACGTCGGCGGCGGGTTCGCGCGCTACTCGGTCGACGAACGCTGGCTCGTGCCCCACTTCGAGAAGATGCTGTACAACCAGGCGCTCCTCGTTCCGGTCTACACCGACGCCTGGCTGCTGACGCGCAAGCCGCTCTACCGGCGCGTCGCCCTGCGGGCCCTGGACTTCGTGCGGCGCGAGCTGACGGCGCCGGAGGGAGGCTTCTACAGCTCGCTCGACGCCGACAGCGAGGGCGAGGAGGGCAAGTTCTACGTCTGGACGCCGGACCAGGTCCGGGCGGCGCTGGGGGCCGACGACGCGCGTCTCGTGAGCGAGCTGTACGACATCACGCCCGCCGGGAACTTCGACGGGCGGAGCATCCCGAACCTGCTCGCCGGCTCGCTTGCCGCGCGCGCGGCGGCGCTCGGCACCGAAGAGGTGTCACTCGCGTCACGGCTCGAGCCGCTGCTCGATCGGCTGCTCGCCGCGCGCGCGGTGCGGGTGCGTCCGGCCACCGACGACAAGGTCCTCACGGCGTGGAACGGCCTGATGATCGGCGCCTGCGCCCGCGCCCACCAGGCGTTCGGCCGGCCCGAGGATCTCGAGTCGGCGCGCCGGGCCGCGGACTTCGCGTTCGCCAACCTGCGGGTCGAAGGGCGCCTGCGGGTCTCGTGGCGGGCGGGACAGGCCAAGCTCAACGGCTATCTCGACGATTACGCGTTTCTGGCGCGCGGGCTGGTCGATCTGTACGAGACCGCGTTCGACCCGCGCGACCTGGAGGCGGCGGAGGAGCTGGGGCGTGTGATGCTCGCACGCTTCGCCGACGGCGAGCGCGGCGGGTTCTTCTTCACGTCGGACGATCACGAGGCGCTCCTGACGCGCACCCGCTCGGGGCACGACGGCGCGCTTCCCTCGGGGGCGGGAGTCGCCGCCGAGGTCCTGCTGCGGCTCGCCGCACACACCGGAGCCGACGACCTGCGCGCGGCCGCCGAGCGGGCGCTCGACTCCCAGGGCGCCGCGGCGTCGCGCGCTCCTTCCGCCTACGCCTCCCACATGATCGCGGCCCTGTTCGCCGAGGAGCCCCCGGTCGAGATCGGCATCGTCGGCCCCGCGGGCGACCGGCGAACGCGCGAGCTGCTCGCCGTCGTGCGCGACCGCTACCGCTCCCGCCCGGTGGTGCAGCTCGCCGCGCCCGGCGTCGGGGCGGGACGGCGCCGTGTCCTCGAGGGCAAGCGTCCGCTCGACGGGCGTCCCACGGCCTGGGTCTGCCGCGACTACGCCTGCCGGCAGCCGGTGACGGATCCCGCCGAGCTGGCCCGAGAGCTGGACGACCCGCGACCGGGAAGGATTTGACGAGCGTCGACCCGGCGGGACAGCCGGAGCCGCGGCCGGGCCGGGCCTGACCGCCACCGCCTGCGCGGCGGTCGAGTCGCGGCACCGTCGAGGCGACGAGGCCGGGGACGCAGCGATCCGGACGGGCGGCGGCCCGGCCCGGACCGCTCAGCAGGTCGGACCGGCGAGGCCGCGCGACAGCGGAATCGAGACCGCGCGCGGCTGGAGCTGATCGGCGAGCGCCTCGACCGAGCCGGCATCGAAGGCCTGTCCCTTGCGGGACTGCAGCAGTCCCAGCGCCGACTGCTCGGTCAGCGGCTCGGACAGCAGGCTGCTCGTCATCGCGTCGAACGCCTCGGCCACCGCCAGCGCCAGCGCGGCGCGGGGGACGCTTCCCGCCTGCTTGCCGTAGTAGCCGGTTCCATCGGGTCGCTCGTGGTGGTACAGCACCACGCGCGCCACGCGCTCGCCCGAGTCGAGCGCGCGCAACAACGCCGCCCCGCGCGCCGGGTGGGTGCGGATCAGGCTGCGTTCCGGCTCGTCGAGCGGCCCGGGTCGGCGCAGCACGTCGAGCGGCAGCGCGACCTTGCCGACGTCGTGCAGCATCGCCGCCCGCAGCAGATCGGACGTCTCCTGATCGGCGAAGCCGAGCCCCTCGGCGATCATCGCCGAGAACGATGCGACGCGCTCGGCGTGTCCGGGCCGAAAGGCGTCGCGGCGGTCCGACCACTCGGCCAGGCGCGCGGCGACCTCGAGCGACGGGCCCGCCGGCCGCGTCTCCGCCGGCGGCCGCGCCCCGACCAGGGCCAGCAGCCGGGTCGCGATCCCCCGTCGCGCGGGCAGCGGGGAGGGCACCGCGCTCCCCGATCCGCCGACGATCCGGCGGACGTTCACCAAAGCCTCGACGCGACCCAGCAGGTCGCTCTCCATGAACGGGCTCGCCAGCCGGTCGACGAGCCGCTCGTCGAGGTGCGTGTCGCGGTGGAAGTCCGACTCCTGCTGCACGACGAGGATCGGCGGGGGGAAGCCCGCCATCGGCCGCCCACTCGCGGCGAACACGTCGGCCGCCGAGCGGACGGCGGCGACCACGAGGTCGGGGCACTGCTCCCGCTCCAGCTCGCGCCAGGTCGCGACCGTGCGCGACCACACGACGTGATGGCCGTGCTGCCGCAGCAAGCTGCGCAGCCCTGCGGCCCGCTCGCGCTCGGGCCCGATCAACAGGATTCGCGCCACTCCGGAGCCTCGCGGCCAATATAGGCCGCGGCAACCGCTTGTCACGCTGGGCGGAGGCGACCGCGGCGGCGCCGGGCGATGCGGCGCGATCGGCCCGGTGCCGGCGCCCGAGCCTCAGAGGCGGCGGGCGACGACCAGGGTCACGTCGTCCGCCGGGGGAGCGTCCGCGGTCCAGTCCTCGAGCGCCGACGTCACGCTGTCGAGGATCGCCGCCGCGCTCTCGGCGCGCTTGTCCCGCACGATCCGCGCCAGCCGCTCCTCGCCGAACTCCTCGTCTCCCCCCTGCTCGCGCACGGCCTCGGTCACCCCGTCGCTGAACACGACGACGACGTCCCCCGGCGCGAGCTCGACCTGCCGCTCCTCGTGACCCAGGTCGGGAAACAGCCCGAGCACGGTGCCGCCGGCCCCCAACAGCTCGACCGCTCCTGCGGCGCGCACGAGCAGCGCCGGATTGTGTCCGGCGCTGCAGTACACGGCGCGGCCCGTCGCCGGGTCGATCACCAGCATGAACAGCGTGATGAAGCGGTTGCTGGGACAGCTGGCCGCGATCGCGCGGTCGAGCCGGCTCATCAGCGCGCCGGGCTCGACCAGGTCCTCGGTCAGCAGCCGCACGCGGGCCTGGAGGCTGCTCATCAGCAGCGCCGCGGACATGCCCTTGCCGGCGACGTCCCCGAGCAGGATCGCCAGCCGGCCGTCCGGATAGGGGATGAAGTCGTAGTAGTCACCCCCGACCGTGCGACACGGGGCGTTGTGGCCGGCCAGCTCCAGCCCGGGGATCCGCGGAACCGCGAGCGGCAGCAGCCCGCGCTGGATCTCCGCCGCCTGCTGCAGGTCGCGCGTGCGGCGCTCCTCGCGCTCCTGCAGCTGCTTGTGCCGCTCGTGATCGATGCGGATCGCCGCGACGTTGGCCAGCACGGTCAGCAGGTTCAGGTCGTCCGGCGTGAACTCGCGGACGAACAGCCGCGAATCGACGTACACCAGACCGATCACCTCGCTCGCGGTCTGCAGCGGTACGGCCATCAGCGAGTGGATGTTCTGCTCGCTGATGCTGATCTGTCGCTGCAGCGCCTTCTCCTGTTCGATGTCCCGCACCAGGAGCGAGGATTTGTCGTGCAGCACGCGGTCGCGGACCGTGGTGCTGATGCGAAAGCCTTCCCCGTGCATCGCCCGCGTCAGCAGCTGCCCGCCCTCGATCGTCATCAGCACGCCGCGCTCGGCGCCGACGGCGTCGATCGACAGCTCGAGGATCAGGTGGAACAGCTCGTCCAGCGATTGGTGCCCGGCCAGCTCGCGGCCGGCGCGGATCAGCGCGCGCACGACCGGAGTGTCGAACGCTCGTCGCGGATCGCTCGGGACACCCGCTTGCCCGCCGACTTCGCCCGTGTCTTCGCCCGAGGAGAGCACGCCCTCGAGACTGGTCATCACCGTTCCCGAGGGATTCAGCTCCGGGCCGGCCCCGGGGACGAAGATCACGGGCGAGGTGCCGGACTGCTGCGGATCGACGAACGTGATCACGAGCTGTCCGGCGGTGATCCGGTCGCCCGGAGCGAGCGGGCGCGGCCCGATGAGGCGCGAGCCGTTGACCAGCGTCCCGTTCTTGCTGTTGAGGTCGCTCGCCACCCAGCGCGGGCCGTCGCGCTCGAGCCGCAGGTGGCGCCGCGACAGGCTCGAGTCGTCGGCGTAGCACAGGTCGTTGCCGTGGGCGCGGCCGAGCGTGTAGCGGTCGGCCTCGAGCGGCACGCGGCACAGCGGGGCGTCGGGGCCCTGGATCTGGAGCTCGGGCACCGCTCGGCTCGCGGGGCCGGAGCGCTCAGCCGATCGAGACATCCCAGATCTCCTGGCCGGCGAGGTCCCAGGGCAGTCGCCCCTCGTCGCACGCGCCGCGCTCCGGAGAAAAGTGGAGGTCCGTGAAGTACAGCAACCGCGCCGGGAACGCTCCCAGGTTCTTGCAGCCGTGGGCCACGCCCGGCGGGATCCGCAGCAGCGCCGACTCGCCGTCGCCCAGCACGAGACGCAGGCGGCGACCCTCCGTCGGCGAGCCGTCCCGCATGTCGACCAGCACCGCCAGCACGCGATCCTCGGGCGGCACGAACCAGACGTCGGTCTGCCGCCGGTGCAGGTGGAACGCCTTGATCGCGCCCGGCTGGAGACAGGCGTAGTTGATCTGCGCCGGCCGGAAGCCGTCGAGCCCGGGCGCCACGCCGTCGCCCAGGCGCAACAGCTCGGTCAGCGCGCCGCCGTCGTCGTGGAACCGGCGCAGCTCGTGCAGCCCGACGCCGTCGATCCGTTCCGGCGCCGCGTAGTCCTGCAGGCGGTACTCGCTCTCGGCCCGGCGCGTGAGCTTCACGTAGACGAACTCCGGGCCGCCGCAGGCGACGACGGCCGCCTTGCTTCGCCGCCGGGCCAGCTTACACTATCCTGCCCACCGGCCCTCGCTTCCCGGGATGTTGCCGCGTGAACGCCCCGACCGACCGATCGCCGCACCGCGGATGGTCGCTGCGCCTGGGCAGCGTGATGGGAATCCCCGTGCGGATCCATTTCACCTTCCTGCTGCTGCTGATCTGGTTCGGGGCGAACAGCCGGCGACAGGGACACGACGTCGCGCTGTCCGTGATCTTCCTGCTGCTCGTCTTCGGCTGCGTCGTGCTGCACGAGCTGGGCCACGCCGCGATGGCGCGTCGCTTCGGTGTCCGGACGCGGGAGATCGTGCTCTACCCGATCGGGGGCGTGGCGCGGCTCGAGAACATCCCCCACGGCCGCGCCGAGCTGTGGATCGCGCTGGCCGGGCCGGCCGTCAACCTGGTGCTGGCGCTCGGCCTGGCCGTGCTCGCTGCGGCCGCCGCCGGTGCCGGGTCGGGCACCGGGTTGCTGCGCGTCCCGGCCGACCTGCTGCTGTGGCTCCCGTGGATCAACCTCACGCTGTGCCTGTTCAACCTGCTGCCGGCGTTCCCGATGGACGGCGGGCGCGTGCTGCGCGCCGTGCTCTCGTTCTCGATGCCGCCCGAGCGCGCGACCCAGATCGCGGCGACCGTCGGCCAGGCGGCCTCGGTGCTGTTCGCCGGGCTGTTCCTGCTGCCGCCGCACAACCCGCTGTGGCTGCTGATCGCGCTGTTCGTGTTCATCGGCGCCGCGGCGGAGACGGCGGTGCAGGGACAGGTCGCCGCCGTCCGCGGCCGGCGCGCGCGCGAGGCGATGATCACCAGCTTCGAGACGCTGGCGCCCCAGGACTCGCTGGGCCGCGCCGCCGAGCGCCTGCTGGCGACGCACCAGCACGACTTCCCGGTGGTCGACGCCTGGCAGCGCGTCGTCGGCGTGCTGTCGCGCGCGCTGCTGCTCGACGGGCTGGCGCGCCACGGCTCCACGCGCGCCACGCTCGAGGTGATGGATCGCGACGTCGCGATCGTCGCCCCCGACGACGACCTGGACCGGGTGCTGGAGCGGCTGCGGGCGCGGCCTCAGACCCCGGTGATCGTCGTCGAGGACGGCCGGATGCTGGGGATGATCACGCTCGAAAACCTGGCCGAGTTCATCCAGATCGCCCGCGCCGAGGCGCCGCCTCAGCCCAGGTAGGTGTAGCGCCGCAACCCCTTGCGGTAGTCCTCGAGCAAGCTCGCCGCCTCCGCGCCGTCCATCTCACCGGCCGTGACCCGCTCCTCGAGGCTGGCCCCGACGCGCGCCACGAGCACCTTCTCCTCGAAGCCGAAGTAGGCCAGCGCCTGCCCGGCCAGCTCGCCGCGCCGCACGTTGCGCAGGACGATCCCGCCGTCCGGCTCGAGCAGCACCTCGGCCTCGTGCACCCGGCCGAACAGGTTGTGCAGGTCGCCCATCGTGTCCTGGTAGGCGCCGACCAGCAGGAACGCCAGGTGGTACGGCCGGCCGGCCGTCAGCTCGTGGACCTCGAGCGCGCCCTTGATCCGCCGGCCGTCGACGAACTTGTCGACCTCGCCGTCCGAATCGCAGGTGATGTCGACCAGGCTGGCGCGCCGCGTCGGCCGCTCGTTCAGGCGGTGGATCGGCACGACGGGGAACAGCTGATCGAGCGCCCAGTGGTCGGGCAGCGACTGGAACACCGAGAAGTTGCAGATGTACTTGTCGTGCAGGCGCGACTCCAGCTCGGCGAACTCCTCGGCCATGACCTTGGCCGAGCGGGAGTAGCGCAGGGTCTTGTGGGCGATCGCCCAGAACAGGCTCTCGGCCTTGGCCCGGCCCTCGAGGTCGATCATCCCCAGGTTGAACATCGAGTACATCTGGTCACGGTATTCGAGCGCGTCGTGGTAGAACTCGCGGTGGTTCTTGACGTTGATGTGGCGCTCGACCTCGCCCAGCTCGCGCACCACCTGCGGCTCCTTGGCGCCGAGCTTGGGCAGCTCGCCGTCCTGCCCCGACGAGATCGCGCCGCGCACGTCGGTGACCAGCATCGAGTGGTAGGCGACGAGCATCCGCCCCGATTCGCACAGGATCGTCGGCGGCGCGACGCTCTCCTCGGCGCAGACCTCGCCGATGCCGAAGACCACGTCGTTGGCGTACTCCTGCACGGTGTAGTTGACGGAGGCGTCGGACGAGGTCTTCGAGCCGTCGTAGTCGATGCCCAACCCCCCGCCGACGTCGAGAAACCGCAGCGGGACCCCCAGCTTGCACAGCTTGGCGTAGATCCGCCCGCCCTCGCGCACGGCGTTCTTGATCTTGCGGATCTCGGGGATCTGGCTGCCGATGTGGAAGTGCAGCAGCGCCACGTGGTCGCGCAGCCCGGCCTGGGACAGCCGCTCCACCGCCTGCAGCAGCTGCCGCGTCGAGAGGCCGAACTTGGAGGCGTAGCCGCCGGACTTCTCCCACAGTCCGGCGCCGCGCGCCTGGAGCCGGATGCGGAAGCCGATCAGCGGCGGCACCCGGCCGCTCGCGGCCAGCTCCAGGATCGCCTCCAGCTCGAACGGCTTCTCGATCACCACGACGACCTGCCGGCCGAGGCGCGCCACCATCGCCGCGGCGGACAGGTACTCCCGGTCCTTGAAGCCGTTGCAGACGACGATCGCCCCGGGCGACGCCGCGAGCGCCGCGGCCCCGAGCAGCTCGGGCCGGCTCCCGACCTCGAGCCCCAACCCGAACCGCGCGCCGCTGGCCAGCAGGCCCTCGACGGCGGTGCGCTGCTGGTTGACCTTCAGCGGGAAGACCGGCTGGAACGAGCCGCCGTAGCCGTACTCGGCGATCGCCCGCGAGAACGAGCCGGCGAGCTCCTCGACCTGCCCCTGGAGTAGCTGCGGGAAGCGCAGCAGCAGCGGCGTGCCGATCCCGCGCTGGGACAGCAGCTTGAGCACCGCGGAGACGTCGATCGCCCGCGCCGGCTCGCGCGTCGGCGTGACGAGCAGGTTCCCCTCGTCGCTGATCGCGAGGTAGCCGTTGCCCCACGCGTCGAGCCCGTACAGCTCGACGGCGTCGGCGGTCGTGAACCGATCGGCCACGGACACGTTCATGCGCCGCCCTCCATCGTCCGGCTCGTGGCGATTATAGAATCAGGGAGTTGACTCGCACTAGTGCCACGAGGCGAAAACCCGGGGCCCGCGGCGCCGCGCCCGCGGCGCGGGCGTGGCGCACCGTCGGAGCGCGCCTCGAAGCCGTGGCCGCGCTCGTCCCGCGCGGCGTCCGCGTCGCCGACGTCGGAACCGGAGACGCGAGGCTCCCGCTCCGGCTCCGCGCCGGCGGGCGGGCGGCGTGGTGCGTCGCGAGCGAGCGCAGCCCGCAGCGGACGGCGGCAGCGCGCCGCAGGCTACCGGCGGGCGGCGAGTCCGGCGTCGAGTTGCGGACGGGCGACGGGCTCGCCCCGTTTGGAGCCGAGGATCGGATCGACGTGCTGATCCTGGCCGGCATGGGCGCACGCAAGATGATCCGGATCCTGGAGGCCGGTTCGCCGGCGCGGCTCGGGCTGCGGCGGCTCGTGCTCCAGCCGCAGTGCGAGGCGGATCGCCTGCGCCGCTGGCTGGCCGGGCACGGCTACCGCATCGTCGCCGAGCGGCTCGTGGTCGAGCGGCGGCGGCCCTACGTCGTGCTCGCCGCCGAGGCGGCACGGCCGGGGATGCTCCCCGGGGCGGCCCGGCAGGCGTCGGGCCCGTCCACGGGACTGTGATAACCTCGCCCCGCCGCCCGTCGGCGGGTCGGCGGTTTCCTTCGGGGTCGTTGCTGGCGATGCGCTGCAGATGGAGACGGGCCGGCTGGCTGGCGGGTGCGGCACTCGCGGCGGGCACCCTGGCTCAGGCTTCGGCGCCCGGTCCCGCCCGCCCGAACGTCCTGCTCCTGACCGTCGACACGCTGCGGGCCGACCGACTCTCGTCCTACGGCTACTCCCGCGCCACCTCCCCGAACCTCGACCGGCTGATCGCGGCCGGGGCGAAGTTCTCCCAGGCCCGCACCGTCGAGCCCCTGACCGGACCAGCCGTGTGCTCGATGATGACCTCGCGCTACCCCCACGAGCACGGCGCGAGCCGCAACGGCCTGCGCATGCGGCCGGGCCTCGATTCGCTGCCCGTCCTGCTGCGCGCGAGCGGCTACCGCACCGCGGCCTTCGTCGCCAACTGGACCCTGAAGGACAAGGTCACGGGGCTCGGGGAGCATTTCGACGAGTACGAGATGGTCCTCAAGCGCAAGCGCTGGATGGGCCTGTTCAGCAGCGAGGCCACGGCCGAGGACGTCACGCAGGTCGCGATCGATTGGCTCGAGGCCCACGTCGAGTCGGACGATTCCCGGCCGTTCCTGCTGTGGGTCCACTACGTCGAGCCCCATGCGCCGTATCGCTCGCAGGAGCGCTACCGGCGGGCGCTCGGGCTGCCCGGGCAGGGCGAGCTGTCGCCGTCCGACCGCTACGACACCGAGGTCGCCGAGGCGGATCACGCCTCGGGCGTGCTGCTGGCGCGGCTTTCCGCCCTGGCGCTCGATTCCCGCACCTTGATCGTGTTCACCTCCGACCACGGCGAGAGCCTGGGCGAGCACAACTACTGGGGACACGGCCGGCAGCTCCACGAGCCCGGGCTGCGGATCCCGCTGTCCGTGACCTGGCCGGACCGAGTGCGGCCGCAGTCGATCGACGCGCCGGCGCTGAACCTCGACTTGGCGCCGACGATCGCCGGGCTCCTGGGGCTCGAGCGGCCCGCCGGCTTCGCCGGTTACGACTGGTCCGGGACGCTGCTCGGCTCGGACGTCCCGCCGGCCGATCGGCTGACCGAGCACCAGGCGCACAAGGGGGTCGTGCTCTCCGGCCACGACTCGGATCTGGCGCGCCGCTCGGGCCTGCTCGAGATCGCGGTCATCCAGCGCGGTCTGAAGGAGATCTACCGGCTGAAGAACGGGCGCTACCGCATGTTCGACCTGAACGCCGACCCGCTGGAGCTGGCGGCGGTCGCCGCCGGCGCCGGGGGGCCGAGCGAGCGGCTCCAGCAGTGGGAGCGCGTCGTGGAGAGCGGACTCGAGGGGCTCGACGCCGACGTCCCGTCGCCGCTCGACGAGGAGAGCGTCGAGCGGCTGCGGGCGCTGGGCTACACCGACTGATCCGGCGGCGGCTCTCCGGCCGGCTCAGGCCGCTTGCCGGCGGCTCCCCCCGCCGGCTCTCCGGCGAGCGCGCGGCGCACCAGATCCTTGGCGTCGTCCGGGAAGTCCGCCTCGAGGATCCACTGCAGGTAGCCCGGGGCCTCCGCCGCCACCTGCACGAGCGGGCGCCCCTGGTGCTTGCCGAAGGCGAAGACCACGCCCGCCGCGGCGCGGACGAACTTGCCGCCGCGGTCGACCGGGGCCCCGCGTGGCGGCCCGAGCGCATCGAGGCCGTCGACCGTCCGCGGGAGGTCGGAGTAGCGCGCGAGCTGGGCGTCGAGCACCTCCATCGTCGCCGCGGCGTCGCCGCCCGCGGCGTGGGCGGCGGCGTGCTCGCGCCCGAGGTAGAAGCGGACCGCCGCCGACAGGTCGCGCCGCTCCTTCAGGTGGTAGATCACCATCACGTCGACCACCCGGCGCTCGGCGAGCCGCAGATCGAGCCCCGCCTCCCCGATCTCCCGCTCGAGCAGCGGCAGGTCGAAGCGCCGGAGGTTGAAGCCGGCCAGATCGGCGTCGCCGAGCCACGCCAGGAAGCCGCGCGCGATCTGGCGGAAGGACGGCTCGTGCCGCACGTCCTCGTCGCGGATGCCGTGGACCGCGGTGGCCTCCGGCGGGATCGGCCGGCCGGGATTGACCCGCCGCGTGCGCTCCTGGCGGGCGCCGTCGGGCTCGACCCGCACCCCGGCGATCTCGACGATCCGGTCGGCGGCCGGGTCGCTGCCGGTCGTCTCGAGGTCGAGGAACACGAGGGGCCGGCTCAAGCGCAGGTTCTTCACGGGGGGCCTCTGGCCGGCGGCCGCGCCGCCCCCGCGGGTTGCTTCGGCGCGCCGGCTGCTAAATTATCCTCGTCCGCCGCTGCGGCGTGAAGGGGTGCGATGAACGAGATCCGGACGCGGCCGGCCCCCGAGCTCGACGTGCCCGCCGTCTTCTCCCGGTTGCGCGGCATCGTCTACAACCTGTGGTGGTCGTGGTCGCCCGAGGCCCACCAGCTCTTCGACTACCTGAACCCGGTCACCTGGCGCCACTACCGCAACCCGATCGACGTCCTGATCGACGTCGATCCGTCCCGCTGGGAGACGCTGGCCGACGACCCGTTCTTCACCGAGGCCTACCACGCCATGGTCCAGCAGTTCGACCACTACATGGCGCGCCAGGACCGCTGGTTCCAGCGCCAGTTCCCGGACCACGCCGGTGGGACGTTCGCCTACTTCTCGATGGAGTACGGCTGGCACGAGTGCCTGCCGATCTACTCCGGCGGGCTCGGGGTGCTGGCCGGCGACCACTGCAAGTCGGCGAGCGACCTGGGTCTGCCGTTCGTCGGCGTGGGGCTGGTCTACCGCCGCGGCTTCTTCCGCCAGACGATCGACTCCGAGGGGTTCCAGCAGCACTTCTACCCCGATCTCGAGCTGCAGCGACTGCCGCTGCTGCCGGTGGTCGACGCCGCGAACCGCGAGCTGCACGTGGCGGTCGAGCTGCCCGGCCGCGAGCTGCAGCTCCGGCTGTGGAAGGCCAGCATCGGCCGCGTCCCCGTGCTGCTGCTCGACTCGAACCTGCCGATCAACCACCCCGCCGACCGGCCGATCACGTCGATCCTCTACGTCCAGGGGCGCGAGATGCGGCTGTGTCAGGAGATCGTCCTCGGCATCGGCGGCTGCCGCGCGCTCGCGGCGCTGGGGATCGAGCCCGCCGCCTGGCACATCAACGAGGGCCACTCCTCGCTGCTGCTGCTGGAGCGTTTGCGCGGCGGAGTGGAACGGGGCGGCCTGCCGGTCGACGAGGCGCTGCGGAGCCTGGACGTCGATACGATCTTCAGCACGCACACGCCCGTCCCCGCCGGCAACGAATCGTACGACTTCGATCTCGTGCGCCGCGGGCTCTCGGGCTGGTGCGCCGCCCACCGGCTGGACGTCGAGGCGCTGCTGCCGCTCGGCCGCGCCGGCGACGATCCCGCAGACCGGAGCTTCAACCTGACCGCGCTCGCCCTGCGCTCGTGCTCGCGGTCGAACGGGGTCAGCCAGCGCCACGCGGCGGTCGCCGACGGCACGTGGCGGTCGCTGCTCGACCGCGCCGGACGGCCGCGGCTCGAGCACGTGACGAACGGCGTGCACCTGGCGAGCTGGATCGGCCCCGAGATCGGCGAGCTGCTGCGCGAGCACCTCGGCGCCGACTTCGAGGAGCACCTGCTCGAGCCGGGCTTCGCGGACGCGGTGGCGGCGATCCCCGACCACGAGCTGTGGCACGCCCACCTGGCGCAGAAGCGGCGACTGATCGGGCTGACGCGCGAACGGCTGCTCCAGCAGTTCGCCCGGCACGGCCGCTCCCCCGACGAACTGCGCGCCGTCGAGGGGTGGATCGAGTCGGACGTCCTGACCGTGGGTTTCGCGCGGCGCTTCGCCACCTACAAGCGCGCGGACCTGATCCTCAGCGATCTGCTGCGCCTGCGGGCGCTCGTCGGCGATGCGAACCGCCCGCTGCAGCTGATCTTCGCCGGGATGGCCCACCCCGCGGACCGCGGCGGCCAAGAGCTGGTGCGCCGCATTTGCCAGGCCGCGCTGGCGCCCGAGCTGCGGCGGCATCTGGTGTTCCTCGAAGGCTACGACATGCGCGTGTCGCGGCAGATGGTCCAGGGAGTCGACCTGTGGCTGAACAACCCGCGGCCGCCCAACGAGGCCTGCGGCACGAGCGGGATGAAGGCCGCGATGAACGGCGTCCTGCACTGCAGCGTGCTCGACGGCTGGTGGTGGGAGGGGTTCGATCCCGACGTCGGCTGGAAGATCGGCGACGACTCGCATGCGGCGAGCGACGAGGAGCGGGACCGTGCCGATGCGGCTTCGCTGTACCACGTCCTGGCCGACGAGATCGTGCCGTGCTTCTACGAGCGCAGCGAGAGCGGGCTGCCGGTCGCCTGGATCCGGCGAATGAAGCTGTCGATCGGCCGTCTGACGCCCCGCTTCAGCTCGCGGCGCATGGTCGGCGAGTACGTGGAGCGCTACTACCGCCCGATCGCGCGCGGTGCGCTGCAGCAGCCGACCTGACTTCGGGACGTTACGGGGAGCGCGAGCCCCGGGGCTCGGCCGGCGTTCGGGAGGCGTCCCCGACGGGGAACGCTCCCGAACCCGGCGTCGTCGGGCGTGGCCGAGGGCCGGACGCCGATCCGAACGGCTACGGCACCACGTCCGTGCGATGCAGGTTCTCGACCGTCGGCGGCGGAGCGTTGGCCGGCGTGCCGGCGGCCGTCGCGGCGGTCGAGACGTTGCCGGCGAAATCGAGGGCGAACGCCGCGTAACGGTAGGTCGTGCCGTTCGTCAACCCGGTGTGGTCGAAGCTCGAGGCCCCGCCCGGGGTGACCGGCAGCGCGACCACCGGCTTGCCGTCCGCCGGATTGAGCGGGAAGCTGCCGTCGTCGCGATAGCGGACGACGACCGTCAGCGGCCCGGCTTCCTGCGGGTTGTTCCAGCCGAGCTGCAGCATCCCGTCGGCCGGCGTGACGGCCAGCCCGGTCACGGCGCCCGGCGGCGTGACGTCGCTGCCCGGCTGCTCGGTCGGCGTGAAGGTCGGGTCGTCCGTGACGATCGCGCGGTCGGCCCGGGCCTCGCCCTTGCGGCCACCGAGGCGCAGGGTGTGCAGGCCGGCCGCCAGCGAGTAGGTGCGGCCGGGCAGCCACTGCCACACTCCGGGAGTGGTGTGCACGATCGCCTGCAGGCTCGCGCCGTCCACGCCCTCGAACCAGCCGGCCCCGCCGGCGTCCGTGCCGCGGACGCGGACCCACACGCGCCAGTTGCCGGCGCTGGGCAGGTAGAAGCCGAGGGTGGCGGTACCCGCCGGGTTCGACGCGCCGCCGGACTGCCCGCTGGGAAGCTCGACCCACTGTCCGCTGAAGACGTCGGAGCCGGACTTCTTCACGAGCGGTGAGGTCAGGGTGCCGGCCTCGGCTTCGATGCGGATGTAGGAGAAGCCGCTCGGACCGGTCTCGAACAGCTCGTCGGGCGTGGAGGTCGTGCTGTTGCCGGCGGCATCGGCGCTCTTGACGTGGAACTCGTAGATCGTGTCCGGCCACAACCCCACGAGGGCCACGCTGTGGCTGGTGGTCAGCGTCGCATCCGCCGCGGTCGCCTGGTAGCTCGTCTCGCCCTGGCGCCGGAAGAAGACCTGGCTGCTGGCCGGCTCGTCGGTGCTCCAGCTCACGCCGGCGGTCGTGGCCGAGACGTTCCCGGCGGCGACCTGGCTGATCTGCGGCGCGGTCGCATCGGCCGTCACCGCCAGCAGCCCCGCCGCCTCGCCGAAGACCTGGTCGGAATTGATCGCCCGGACCGTGACCGCGCCCAGCGCCGCTTGGGCACTGATGGCGACCGTGACGCGCAGGCGCGAGCAGCTGTCGCGCGTCGGCGCTCCGACGATCGCGATGCCGGCGTTCGAGAACGTGACCGCGGCTCCGGACTGGAAGTTCGTGCCGTCGAGGACCAGCTGCACCTGGCTGTTGCGCTGGATCTGGGCCGGCGTGATCGCGCTCAGCACCGGCCGGGGCCAGCCGGAGACCACGCTCGACAGCGGGCTGAACTGCCCGCCGGCGTCGTAGGACTTGACCGCCACCTCGTAGCTCGTGCAGTCGGCCAGGCCCGAGAGCGTCGCCGCCGTCCCCGTGCCGGCGTCGACGGAGCTGCCGAAGGCGCCGGGGACGCTGTCGTAGTAGACACGGTAGCCCGCGAGGTCCGGATGATCGACCGGGTTCCACGCGACGGAGATCGTCCCCGCCGTCACCGGCGTGACGAGACCGATCGACGAGAGCAGGACGAGGGCCAGACCGCGATGCGACATGCGACACCCCGCGCGAGTTCTTGGGCCGACTGCCCGGGTGGGGTTGCGGCTTTCGTGCCAGCTGCCGACAACGCAGACTTGGCCGAAGGGCGCGCCGGGGCAGAGGCGCCGCCCGCGTCACGGACCGATCGTGTCGCCGTGGATTACGATCGCGGCAGGTGCGAGCGACGGATCATTGCACGAGGTCGTCGCCCGTGTAACAGGCGATCTCGCTGAATCCGGCGTAGCAGGCGTAGGGCGCGGCGACGTAGTCCACCGGGTCGGACCAGGTCGAGCAGCTGTTCCCCGCACAGCCGCGGACGCGATAACGGTACCGTACTCCGACCACCGGGAACGGCTGGTCTTTGGGAAAGAACCAGCGGCGGGGCGCCTCCAGAGCGACCGGGCCGCGCTTGCCCCAGACGACGCTCCACTTGGTGCGGAATCCGACCGTGAGGATCTCGCTCGAGCCGATCCGCTCGCGCTGGACCTCGTACACGAACACGCCCGGGATCTCGTCCCACTGCATGTACTCGCTGCAGGCGCACGCCTGGTTCTGGCGCCAGACCGGGCAGGCCCCCTCGCCGCCGTCGAACATCGGCGGGTCGTCGCAGCCCGCGCGCGCCGGCGCGAGCGCGCCCGCCAGCGCCACGGCTGTGACGATCGCCCGAATCGCCGACCTGGTCAACTTCGCTCCCTTGCTGGACGTCCGACGCGACGCGCCGGACCTCGACGGACGGCGGGACGCTGTCTCGTTTCTCGCGACGCCGACTTCGCCGACAGCGCCGACAGGGCAGTGGATATACCGGGCGGGCCCGCTTCGTGCACGCGAAAAAAAAGCGCGAGAACTCGGGACTTTACTGCGACGGGGGAGGGGGCGGGACGAGCGCGGGCGCAGTAAGCCCTTAGCTCTCAACACTAGGGAGCGGAGGCGCCGCGCGGAGCGGCGCCGTCAGGTGCGGGCGATCTTGCGGATTCGGATACAGCGGCCGGAACGTCCTACGGTCGTCGTGACGCGCCGTCGAGAGCACCATCTGCGATTCGGGCTGGAGGCGGCGACCGGAGTCGAACCGGTGAATGAAGGTTTTGCAGACCTCTGCCTTACCACTTGGCTACGCCGCCCGGGAAGACCGGCAGTTATAGCGCGGCATCCCGGCCCGGTCAATCGCGGCGCGGCTCGGCCGGCGGGCGAATCTGGGAGCGGAGCGCGTCCTTCAGGTGGTCCAGCGTGAACGGCTTGGCGAGCATGCCGGCCCGGCAGCGAGCGAGGCGCTCCACCGCCCGCGAGTCGAGGTACTGTCCCGTGATGACCAGGGTCCGCCGGGCCAGGTCCGGTCGCTCGGCGGCGACGCTCTCGAGCCACGGCAGCCCGTTCCGGCCCGGCAGCCCGAGATCGAGCGTCACGGCGTCGATCTCGCGCTGCCGCAGCAGGCGATCCGCAGCCTCCGTGTCGGCTGCTCTCACGCAGCGAGCCCCGAGACTCCTCAGCGCCCGCTCCAGCATGTCGGCCACCTCCGGCTCGTCCTCGACCACCAGGATTTCCATGCGACACCTCGCGAGCGGGAAACGTCCGGACCGGCCGGCGCCCCCGGCCCGAATATAGGGAGCGAGGGCGGCGCCGGGCCAGGCCCGCGGGTTGGGCCGGGGGCTCCTTTGGGTGCATCATGTCGGCGATGGCAGACTCGCTGGCCCCGGGGTTCCTCATCGCGTTCCCCCACCTGCTGGACGACAACTTCCGGCAGTCGGTCGTCCTGCTGCTCGAGCACGGCGAGGAGGGAGCGCTGGGGATCGTGGTCAACCGCGAGAGCGCGCTCCTGCTGCAGGACCTGTGCCGCGACCATCGCATTCCCTATTCCTGCGAGCCCGGCAAGCGGGTCCGCACCGGCGGGCCGGTCCAGCCCGAGCAGGGACTCGTGCTGTTCGGACCCGAGCACGAGGATCCGGAGGGGCGACCCGTCGTCGACGGGCTTCACGTCAGCGCCTCGCGTGGGACGCTGCGGCGGCTGTGCGGGCTGACGCGGGGCCGGTTCCACTGCTACGCGGGCTACGCCGGCTGGGGACCGAACCAGCTCGAGGACGAGATCGCGGCCGGCACCTGGCTCGTGGCGCGCGCCGAGCCCGAGCTGGTGCTCGAGAGCCCGCCGGAGGAGATCTGGCAGCGGTCCCTGGCCAAGCTCGGCATCGACCCCGCAGCCCTCGTCCCCGGCAGCGACACGGCCAGCTGATGTCTCGCGGGGCCGGCGGTCCGGCGCCGGTCGACCCGGCACCTGGGGCGGGCTACGGCAGGAAGCGCTCGGGGGCGGCGAGCTTGCGCGGCAGGTACTCGTCGATCACGTAGTTGAGCCCCCAGCGGGCGAGCGCCTGCTGCTCCGCCCGCACGCCCATCTCGAGCAGCTGCGACATCGCCGCCGCCCACGGTTTGTGGAGCTTGAAGAACGGATCGTTCTTCAGCGCGTCCTTGGCGCGCTTGACGTCGACCTCCTTGAGCGGGTGCGTCGGCAGCTTGTAATCGACGATGTCCTGCGGCGTCACCCCGAGGAACCGCGCCCGGGGCACGCAGAAGAACTGGTTGATGTGCGCCGCGTTTCCCGATCCGACCTTCAGCGTGCGGTAGATGTTCGAGATCCCGTACGGGTCGCAGTCGACGAAGGCGTGGACCTCGAGCCCGCACTGGTCGGACAGGCGCCGCACGAACCGCCGCGTCGCGCGCGTCGGCACGCCCGCCATCGAGACCAGGATGCAGTGCGCCTTCCTCCAGAACTTGTGGCTCTGCAGGCGCTGGAACATGCCGCCGGTCTCGATGCACAGGATGAACTTGGCATCGGTCTCGAAGCGCAGGTGCTCGACCAGCGACGGGATCGAGTACGCCCCCGAGCCGAAGCGGGTGCAGTCGATCGTCTCGCTGCGCCCGCTCTCCAGATCGAGGTCGTGCACGATCAGCTCGCCGGCGACCGCGCCGCCGTGCTCGTCGGGGATGAACCGCAGTTGCTCGCGGCTGACCCCGTGGATCGAGAACATCGCCTCGATGTCGTCCATCACGGTGTCCGACTCGGCCTGCTCGTCGAACCCGGCGTCCTGCCAGTTCTTCGACTGGTAGTAGGCGTCCCGCTTCGTGGCGAAGTCGCTCGTCTCCACCAGCTGCTTGGACAACGACATCATCTTCAGCGTCTGGGCGAAGGTCTTGGCGGTGGTGACGCTGAGCGAGCGCACCGACTTGTCGCTGCCGATTTCGAAGTAGCCGCTCTTGGCCGAGTAGCGCACGTTGCCCAGCGAGCGAACGGGGAACACCACCTCCGGCTTGCGCAGCCGGGCGATGCGCTCCGCCACGCCGCGGGCGACGCCGGTGATCGCTTCGACGGTGACGCGGTCGAGCCGCGCTCGCTCGCGGCGCGGGGGTTTCATGCTGCAGCCGGCCTCCGTGGGGCTACCGTAGCACGCTCGTGACCGGGCCGCGGTGGGCGAGTCGCGCGGCGGCGGCCCGGCCGCGGGCGGTCCGGTTCTCGTCGACCGCGCGAAACGGCGGCGAATCCTCGGAAACCGTTCCGCACGCGGCGGACGACGCGCCGCGCCGCAGCGGCGCGCTCTGCCGGGTCACGGGTCGGCCGTCCTCCGCGGGCTGCCCTCGGTCTCGGCCAGGCGGCGGCGGGCCAGCTCGTTGTCGGGCCGCTCGTCCAGGACCACCGCGTAGCACTCCCGGGCCTCGTCCTCGCGGCCCAGGCGCAGCAGCGCCGACCCGAGGTTGGCGTAGATCTCGTAGTACGCGCCGTCGCTCGTCGCGATCGCCTCGGCGAATCGCGTTGCCGCGTGCAGCGGCTCGCCTCGGAAGTAATGGAACAACCCGAGGCCGAAGCTCTCGGACGGGAAGCGCACCGGGCGGACCAGCCCGGCCCACGCGCGCGAGGCCCCCGCGAGCCGGGGGCGCCCGCCGAGGCCCGGCAGCGCGTCGAGGCGCGGCTCGGCCGGGGGCAGGCGCGCCCGCAGCGCGCTGGGATGCAGCGCGCGCGCGGTCGCCGTGCCGGACCGGACGAAGATCGTCGCCAGATGATCGACGTACGCGAGGCGCCAGCGCGGGTCCGCGGACAGCCGCTGCAGCAGGCCCGGGGCGAGCTTGTACGGGAAGATGATCCACTCGATGCGGTGGCGGGCCACCGCGGCCTCGAGCGCCGGCTCGGAGTCGAGCACCCGCAGGTACTCCAGGTAGAAGCGCTCGCCGACGACCTCGAGGCGGCCGTCGATGAAGACCGGCTCGTCGCGCGCCCACATCAGGTAGCCGCCGAACCCCAGCTGGTTGAGGACGCGGCCGCGGAGGCCGGCGCGGTTGGCGTGCTCGACCGCGTCGACCGGGAGCGCTTCGCGGTTCCAGCCGAGCCCGAAGCGATCGAGCCGTCGCGTCGCCACGTAGTGGGCGTCGTGGACCACGCGCGGCGCCGTCACCAGACTGGCGGCGATCACCGCGAGCGCGACGGCGCGGCCGGCCCAGGGCCCGGACTCGCCGCGCAGGACGGCGAGCGGCAGGCCGCGGAGGATCCCGGGAAGACAGCCGACGACCAGCAGCGGGACGTTGCGGATGGCGCTCGCCGCCAGGGCGGCGAACGGCAGGACCAGCGCGATGGCCGCGAAGTCGCGGCTCCGCGCGAGCCGGATCGTCGACACGACGGCCAGACCCAGCAGCACGTAGAACGAGAGGATCGCGGAGCGCGGGTAGAACGGGAACTGTTGCGACAGGCCGAGCGACAGCGGCGAGACGAACTCGCCGATCGTCTCCGCGAAGACGTTCTCCGCTCGCAGCCGCGTGGCGAGCGTCAGCGGGAATGTCAGCCCGCGCCAGCCGTAGGGGTTGACGAGGCACAACGCCGCGGACGCGGCGCTCCAGCCGAGCAGGCGCCGGTCGAGCCGCCGGTCGCGCAGCCACAGACCGGCGACGAAGCAGGCGACCGCGATCCAGCCGACGACGAACAGCCCGTGCGCGTTGACCCACAGCAGAAAGGTCGGGGCGAGCAGCGCGAGCGGCGCGCCGGAGCCGGAGGCGTGGCGATCGAGCAGCCACAGCACCCAGGCCAGCAGCGCGTAGGACAGCAGCTCGGGCCGGACCTCGAAGCGCAGCTCGGCCGCGAGGACGCCGAGCAGCACGAGCGCCGCGGCCGCCGGGCGCGCGGCCGGCTCGGGACGCATCCTCGCGTAGATCAGGCCGAAGGTGGTCAGGACGAGCGCGGCGTGGAGCAGCACCAGCCCGCGGACGCCCAGTCCGCGGTGGGCGAGCGCCGCGAGCACCTGGTAGCCCCAGCTGGTGTCCACATAGGGATGGTCCGCCATCGTGTAGCTGAACGGGTCGGTCCGCGGCCAGCCGTGCCCGCCGAGGACGTACTCGCCGGCCTTCAGATGGAAGCCGGCATCGAAGCTGCCGGCCTGGCGCACGGCGAGCGCCGCCAGCACGACGAAGACGAGGCCGACCGCGACCGACGCCCACGGCCCGGCCGCGGCGCGGGCGATCCGGGTTCGATGGTGGCTGCGAATCGGCATCCGGCGGCCTCGACCGCCGGCCAGGGGGGGCGGCTCCACCATTCCCGCAGATCGGCGGTCGGCTTGCAACCGGAATGCTCTCCCGCCGCGTTCTTTGGTAGAGTGTCGGGGAGCGGACGCGGGGCACGGACCGCGCGAGCGAGAGGGGACATGGCGAGCGGCAGAGACCAGCCTGCGGCCCGATTGCTCCAGGCCCTGAGCTCGGTGCTGTCGAGCGTCGCGCCGCCGTCCCAGGTCCTGAAGACGATCCTCGGGCAGTCGGTCTCGCACACCGGGGCCGATCGCGGCCTGCTCGCCACGGTCGGCAGCGGCGGCAAGGTCGACTACCGGGTGCTGTACAAGATCCAGTCCGAGTCGCTCGCCGGCGAGGCCGGGAGCTTCAGTCGCAACGTCTTTCGCGAGGTCATCGACGGCGGCCGGACCGTCCGCCTGGCCAACGCGATGAACGACCCGCGCTTCGCCGGGAAGGAATCGATCCAGGACCTGCAGCTCACTTCGATCCTGTGCATGCCGATCAAGGCCGACGGCAAGATCGCGGCGCTGGTCCACCTCGAGAGCACCCGGCCCGGCCACTTCACCGAGCAGCACGAGGTGCTGCTGCGCTCGCTGCTCGACGTGGCCGCGCCGACGCTGACCGTGCTGCAGGCGACGGAGGGGGTGATCCGCGAGCGCGACGAGCTGCGCCAGGCGGAGAGCATCGCCCGCAAGGAGCTGGAAGAGAACCGCGAGATCCTCGCCCGCGAGTGGTCGTTCAACCGCTTCGTCGGCCGCTCGCCCGTCGTGCGCGAGCTGGAGCAGGCCGTGGCGCGGGCGGCCGAGCGGGAGTTCCCGGTCCTGCTCCTGGGCGAGACCGGGACCGGCAAGAGCATCGTGGCCCGCGCGCTCCACTCCTGCGGCCCGCGCGCCAAGGGGCCCTTCATCACCGTGTTCTGCCCGTCGCTCGAGAAGGGCATGGTCGAGACCGAGCTGTTCGGCCACAAGCGCGGGGCGTTCACCGGGGCGGTGACCGACCGCATCGGCAAGGTGCAGGCCGCCGAGAAGGGCACGCTGTTCCTCGACGAGGTCGGCGAGCTGCCGCTCGAGATCCAGCCCAAGCTGCTGCGCCTGCTGCAGGAGAAGACGTTCGACCGCGTCGGCGACCCGACGGAGCGCCACACCGACGTGCGCGTCATCGCCGCCACCAACCGCGACCTGGAGGAGGAGGTGCGCGCCGGGCGCTTCCGCCGCGATCTGTACGAGCGGCTCAACTTCGTCCCGATCCGCATCCCGCCGCTGCGCGAGCGCAGCGAGGACATCCCGCTGCTGCTGACGCACTGCCTCGAGCAGGTCGCGTCCGGGCGCTGGATCGAGCTGGGCGGGGACGGCGCCCGCTTCCTGCGCGAGCTGGACTTCGCCTGGCCGGGGAACGTGCGGCACCTCGAGCACCTCGCCGCGCGCCTGGCGATGGAGGGGCTCGAGGGCGCGGTCGGCGCGAGCGAGATGCTGCGCCTGCTGGACGTCACGCCGAGCCGCGCCGAGCCGGTGGAGGCCAAAGTCAGCCTCGAGATCGGCCTGCCGGCGCTGCTCGCGCAGGAAGAGAAGAAATGGCTACAGGAGGCGCTGGCCCACCATCCCGACCTGACGCGCGCCGGTCTCGCGGCCAAGCTCAAGATCAGCGAGGCCGCGCTCTACAAGAAGCTCAAGCAGTACCAGCTGGGACGGTAGCCGGTTCCGCGGCGGGGAGCCGATCGCGCGGCGGAGACGGGGACCCCCCGTGCTCGACGGCCGACGCATCGCGCGGTTCCGCCCTCGCGCTCCCGCGGCGCACCCGATGGCGGGGCGAACCGCGCACCGAGTGTGGGAAGGGACGACCGATCGTCGAGCCGACCCGGTCGGCGGCCGACCCGTGGCGGCTGGGGCGGGTGGGATCGGTCCCACCCGCCCGTCCCCCGGGGCGTCCCGGGCACGCCCCCAAGTTGCCCGGTCTCATGGCGAGATCCGTGCCAGGCGCGCCGGCCGGCGTTTTCCTCGCGTCTCATGCGGGAGCGAGGCCGGCCGCATCCACGTCCGTGCAGTCGACTCCAGCTGTGTGGAGCCCGGATCCCGGAGAGCCCCCGGAGGCATGCCGGTGCTCGAGCGGCTGCGCGTCGGCGAGGCCTCGGACGGCCAGGCGGCGCAGCCTCGTGGAGCGGGCAGCCTCGCGCGTTCGGGCCTCCGCGGGCCTATTCCGGCGGAATCGGGCAATCGCCGGCGCCCGGCGACCGCGGGATCGCCGGCCAGCCGGTGCCGTAGATACCGGGGGTCTCCCCTTCACGACGGACGAGGTAGAAGAACGCCTCACCCGCCGCCGGCAGCTCCGGATCGCCAGGGGCCTCGCCGGACTCGTGGGAGTCGTCGTGCAGGCAGACCACCGGTCCGAGATCGATGTAGCTCGCCTCGCCGACGAGCTGACCGAGGTGCCCTCGGATCACGTCGTACGACGCGGCGCCGGGGATCCCGAGCCAGAACACGCGCGTTCCGTCGTGGCCCGAGCCGAGCTGGATCGAGACCGGATCGACCGACTTCCAGCAGCCAGCCGGGTAACTCACTGCGGTCTCGACGGTCGCACTGCCTCCCTGGCTGTCGGTGACCCGCAGCGTGATCAGGTGGAGAGCCACGGGCAGCGTCACCTCGAGCTGCGCGCCGCTCCCGAGGAAGGTCGCCCCGGAGGTCGCGTAATCCTCGTACCAGTCGTAGCGGACGATGTCGCCGTCGGTGTCGCTCGATCCCGAGCCGTCGAGCAGGACGGTCGCCGCCGTGGGGCTCGTGCAGCCGCGGCGCAGAGCGGCCGTCGCCACCGCGACGGGCAGGGACAGACAACCTCCGTCGATACCCAGCTGCCGCTGACCCTGCTTGTCGAACGCCGCGCACTCGAGGCCGGAGGCGAGCGTGACGCAGATCGCGCCCGGGCCGTCCGCCATGCCCTCGAGATCGAGCAGGTCGGGAAGATCGCCGCTCGCGAACGGCGTGGCGCTGAACACGGCCCCGCCGCTGTCGCGGATCTCGACCAGGCCGTCGCTCGCGGGATCGACGAGATCGATCAGGGCGCCGAGGCAGTCCACACCGAGGCCGAACGTCGCGAGGCACGCGATCTCGTCGTCCTGCGAGGGGTTGGCGATCGACGGGCAGAGATCGCAGGCGTCGCCCGCGCCGTCGCCGTCGAGGTCGGCCTGGTCCGCATTGGCCGCGCCGGGGCAGTTGTCGGCGTCGTCGGCCCGTCCGTCGAGGTCGTGATCGATCATCGGCTCGTCGACGTCGGTCGCGCTGTTGTCCTCCGGCTCCGGGTCGATCAGCTCGGGGGGCAGGGTCACGGTCGCCGTGTTGGCGATCGGGCCCGTCGCGTCCCCGTCGACCTGGCAGATCGCGGTATAGGTCACCGGGCCGACGATCTCGGCGCTATCGACGATGTCGCCAGCGACGGGGCCCGGCGTGCAGCTCGATCCCGCTTCCGCGACGCACGTCCAGCTGCAGCTCAGCTCCGGCGGGAAGTCGTCCTCGACCACCACGTGCAGCGGGGGCTCTGCGAAGCTCGGATCGGTCAACGCGGTGGAATGCGAGTCGATCTCGATCGAGTCGTAGCCGCGCCCGTCGCCGGGGGAGTAGAGATCGTCGTACTGCTGGAACTTGATGCGGAAGTCCCGGCCGAACTCGAGGCCGGCCGCCTGGGCCGCCGCCGCGAGATCGATCGTGTAGAAGCGCCAGACAGCGTTCGCGTGGTCGGTCGGCCGGAAGATCGTCGTCCACCACAGCCCGTCGTCGCTGATCGCGATGCCGTCCCCGTACGCGTGGCCGTAGAACGTATCGGGGATGTACGTCTCCTCGTCCTCGATCTCCGCCGTCCAGAACGACAGCTCGGCCTGCTCGGCGGTGCTCAGATCCACCGTCCAGATCGCTTCGTTGAGGTTGAAGTAGTACAGCTCTTCGAACGCCTTGTCCATCCACAGCGCATAGGGGCCACCGGCGGTGCCCCACTGCCCGGTCACCTGGATCCGGCCGTCGGGTCGTGACGACCACGGCGCCCACTGCTGGTTGAGCACGCCGGAGTCGAAGCTCTCGCTCGCCCGGAGCGGCTCCTCCACGGTGATCGTGTAGACCAGCGTTCCGCCCGGCACGTAGGTCTCGACGCCGTCGTCCTTGGCGATCCGGACCCAGGCGCTGCAAGCGTCGCCGACCCCGTCCTGGTTGCCGTCCTGCTGATCGGGGTCGTCGATCAGCGGGCAGTCGTCGCAGGCGTCGCCGAACGGATCGCCGTCGGAGTTCTGACCGCTCGGATCGTGGTCCTGCGGACACGAGTCGCACAGGTTGTGAAGGCCGTCTCCGTCGCTGTCCTCGCCGCTCGCATCCTCGTCCGTCAGCCCGTCGCAATCGTCATCGGCCGCGTTGCAGGTCTCCGTGGCCCCCGGATGCACGGCGCCGTTCGCGTCGTCGCAGTCCCCCGCGCACTCGGAGAACGTGTCGCCGTCGTCGTCGCGGTCCGCCGGCGGCGGGACGGGCCAGCCCGGATCGTCGCAGTCGTTGTTCAGCCGGTCGCAGATCTCCGGCGCGCCGGGGTAGACGGTGCCGTCCGCGTCGTCGCAGTCCCCCGCGCACTCGGAGAACGTGTCGCCGTCGTCGTCGCGGTCCGCCGGCGGCGGGACGGGCCAGCCCGGATCGTCGCAGTCGTTGTTCAGCCCGTCGCAGATCGGTGGCGCGCCGGGGTAGACCGTGTCGCGCGCGTCGTCGCAGTCCCCCGCGCACTCGGAGAGCCCGTCACCGTCATCGTCGCGCTCCGCCGGCGGCGGCAGGGGCCAGCTCGAATCGCCGCAGTCGTTGTTCAGCCCGTCGCAGATCTCCGGCGCGCCGGGGTAGACGGTCCCGTTCGTGTCGTCGCAGTCCCCGGCGCACTCGGGGAACGGGTCGCCGTCCTCGTTGTGCTCCGCCGGCGGCGGGACGGGCCAGCTCGGGTCGTCGCAGTCGTTGTTCAGCCCGTCGCAGATCTCCGGCGCGCCGGGGTAGACGGTCCCGTTCGCGTCGTCGCAGTCCCCCATACACACGGGGAACGCGTCGCCGTCCTCGTTGGGATCGGCGAGCCCGTCGCAGTCGTCGTCCTTGCCGTTGCAGATCTCCTCGGCGTCCGGGTTGACGCTCGCGTCCGTGTCGTCGCAGTCGAGGTCGTTCGCCACGTAACCGTCGGGCCCGGCGCACGCTTCCACGACCTGGCTCGGGTCTCCGAAGCCGTCGGAGTCGGCGTCGAGGTACCACTCCTCGGTCGGGAACCCGTCGTCGGCGACCCCGTCGCAGTCGTCGTCCTTGCCGTTGCAAGTCTCCTCGGCGTCCGGGTTGACGTTGGCGTCGGCGTCGTCGCAGTCGAGGCCGTTCGTGACGTGGCCGGCCGGCGGCTCGCAGCTGTAGATCGGCTCCTGCGGATCGCCGAAGGAGTCGCCGTCGCTGTCGCGGTACCAGGCGCTCTCCTCGTCGATCAAGCCGTCGCAGTCGTTGTCCCGGCCGTCGCAGGCCTCGGCACCCCCGGGCCAGGCTGTCGGATCGGCGTCGTCGCAGTCCCCGCACCCCCAGCCGTCCCCGTCGAGATCGGCGCAGCTGCAGTCGAAGGGCACGGCCCGGCCCGCGAGCTGGCTCGGCACCGGGCCGCCGGGGGCGCCGCCCTCGAACGCCAGGCCGAGGGCGACGAACCCGGTCTCGGGCGCGGCCCCACCGCAAGCGAAGGCGACCGGCGTCGGGCCGAGCGGGGCGTCCCCGTAGGGGACCCGCGCGACGAGCTCCCAGCACGGGCTCCCGTCGCAGAGCGCGTTCCGGTCGCGCCCCGGATCGCTCGCGCCCGCGTGGAACAGCACGTCCCAGGATTCGATCAGCTGCGAGGCCGGACCTTGGTCCGGGATCTGGACGTAGGCGCCCGCGCCGGGGTCACGGTCCGAGCGAACGGAGAACTCCCCGCCGGGGCCGGCCGTGATCCCGGGCAGGGGAAACTCGACGATCGGGACCGCGCAGTCCTCCGCTCCGCAGTACCGGGCGAGGTCCCACCATCGCAGGTCGCCCGCCGTCTCGCTCGTACGCCAGCCGATGAAGTACGCGGTGCCGCCGATTCCCGGCGGACCTCCCGCGCCCCAGTCCTCGACCACGGTGCACATGTCCCCGACCGGACAGCTGCTCGCGAAGCACCCCGGCCCGCTGATGAACCCGGCGACGCCGCGCAGGGTCGTCGCCGAGACCTGCCACCAGCCGCCGCCCACCTCCTCCGGGTCCCGCGAGGCGCAACCGTTGGTTCCCGCCGGCGCCATCCTCCGCGCCGGATCGCCGGGGATGAAGTTGTTCCCCAGGTTCGAATCGACACACTGCCAGAACCGCCCGTACTCGGCGCCGAGCACGGCGTGGGATCCCGCGGGATCGACGCGGAGCCGCGTGATGCTCGAGGGTCCGAAGATCGATGCGAATGGCCGCACACCCGTCAGGCACTGGGCCCCCGCCTCCGGGATCCCGAGCAGCAGAGCGAGCGAACCGATCAGCGCGACGTGCGGCGCGATCCACCGCTTGCGCATCGCCCACCTCCGCTCCGTTCGGGGCCGAACGGCCGCCAAGGACAGTAGCGCCGAGGGCCGATCCGGGGAATGGCGATCGAAGATGCCGGCGGTCCCGCTTGCGGCTCACCCTCGCGCCGGGCTCTCGAGCGTCGCAATCGACCCCCCTCGCGTTCCGGCTGGATGTCCCCCGAGGAGTAGCGGCGGAGGATTCCTTCCTCGGCAGCCGCCCGCGTCTTGCACGGGAGATTGTACGCCAAGATGCGGCATCGGCGTCGGACACGGGGAAGTCCTTGATCCGAGGGTGAGTGCTGCGCTCACGAGCCGATGCCCGCCAGGCCGTGGCGCGCCAGCGGCACCAGCGTGACCGCCTGCGAACCGATCACGAGCCCTCGGACCCGGCGGATCGTCGGGACGAACGCCGCTACGGCCCGACCGCGCCGCCGCGAAGGCGTCCCGGGCCTCCGGCTACAGCCCGAGGATCGCGTCGATCGACGCTAACAGGCCGCGGATCTCCCACTCCTGGGTGTCGCCCATGTGGGCGATGCGGAAGGTCTTGTCCTTGAGCTTGCCGTAGCCGTTCGAGATCTGCGCCGACTGCCGCGCCAGCTCCTCGTTGAGCTTCCCGACCGAGATCCCGCGGGTGTTGTCGACGCAGGTCAGGGTCGGCGACTCGTAGCCCTCCTCAGCGAAGATCGCGAACTGCCGCCGTGCCCAGGACTGGACGATCCGCGCCAGCCGGGCGTGGCGGGCGAAGCGGTTTTCCGGCCCCTCGGCCAGGATGTGGTCGAGCTGGGCGTCGAGCGCCTGGATCTGGGCGATCGCGGGGGTGGCCGGCGTCATCCGGCGCTCGTCGTACTTGAGCATCTCGAGGAAGTCGAAGTAGTAGCCGCGGTTCGGCACGCTGCGGGCCCGCTCCAGCGCGCGCGGCGAGACGCTCGCGACCGCCAGGCCGGCGGGCAGCGCGAACGCCTTCTGCAGTCCGGCGAGGCAGACGTCGATCCCGAGCGCGTCGACCGCGATCGGTGCGCCGGCCATCGAGGACACGGCGTCGACGAGGAACAGCACGTCGCGGTGGCGCCGGACGACCGCGGCGATCTCCGCCAGCGGATTCATCACGCCGGTCGAGGTCTCGTTGTGGACCAGCGTCACCGCGTCGAAGCCGCCCGCGGCGAGCGCGCTCTCGACCTGCTCGGCGGTGATCGCCCGGCCCCACTCGACCTGCAGCGGCTCGGCCCGCTTCCCGTTGGTCTCGGCCACGGTCAGCCAGCGGTCCGAGAACGCCCCCTGCATGCAGCACAGCACGCGCTCGCGGACACAGTTGCGGATCGCCGCCTCCCACACGCCGCTCGAGGAACAGGTGAAGAGGAAGACCTTGCTCGACGTCTCGAGCAGCCGCTGCAGCTTGGGCCCGACGCGCCCGTACAGCTCCTGGAACTCCGCCGAGCGGTGGCCGATCTGCGGCCGCGCGAACGCCGCCAGGTTCTCGATGCGGACCTCGGTCGGTCCGGGGATGAACAGCCGCTTGTGATCGCTCACGGACTCCCCTTTCTTGCCGGGTTCGCGCCGCCGGCCGGGCCGGGCCCGCCGTGGCGCTCGAGAGCCGAGTCGAGCCAACGGATCAGCTCGTCCGCGGTCTGGTAGCCGTCGCGCCGCGCCACGACGCCGCCCTCGGCATCCAGCAGGAGCTGCACCGGGTAACCGCGGATCCCGTAGCGCGCGGCGAGCGCCGGGCCGCCGACCTTCGGATCCTCGACGTCGACGCGGACCGGGATCGTCGCCTGGAGCCGCTCGGCGACGGCCGGCGCCCGCCACGTCTGCCGGCTCATCTTCGTGCAGTACGGACACCACGAGGTGACGAACGTGGCGAGCACGGGTTTGCCCGTCGCACCGGCCTGCTCGAGGCCGGCGGCGAAGTCCGCCCAGCGAACCGAGCGGGCGACGGCCGAAGCGGGCAGGGCCTGCGCCGGCTGGGGGGGCGCCGGTGCTGCCGCTCGTCCGGACCAGGCACCGAGCGCGACCAGCCCGGCGAAGCTCGTCGCGGCCAGCACCTCCGGCGCGCCCGCGCGCCGCCGGGCAGGGGTCGTCCGGTTTCCCCTCCCCGGCGCGCCGGTGGCCGGCACGACGAGCAGCACGGCCGTCGCCGCGGATGCGAGCAGCAGCACGTGATCGATCAGCCCCGCTCCGGTCTGCGACACCAGGCGCAGCGCGGAGGCGGCCGCGAGACCGGCGCAGGCGGCGCCGCCCCAGCGCGCCCAGGCGCGACGGCGCAGCAGCCCGCAGGCGAGCGACAGGCCGAGGGTGGCGAGCAGGAGCCCGGCCAGCTTCGCCTGCGGGAGCGGGTGGCCGAGCAGACCGATCGCGATCCACGGGCAGACCCCGCCGAAGAACAGCAGCGCGAACACCAGTCCGAACGGCATCCCCACCCGCCTCGACGATCGAACCGCGCAGACGGGTATATAGCGTATGCCGCGCGGCCTCGCAACGAGCGGAGAGCGCGGCAGGGTCGCTTGACGGGGTGGCCGCGTGCGGCCAACGTGGAGTGCGTGGAAGCGTGGACCGGGGCCCGCAGGGCCGTTCGCGCGGCGGCGGCCGTCGCCCTGGCGGCGGGCACCGTCGCCGCGGACCCGCTCGCGATCGAGGTCCGGGCGCGCGCGATCGCCCCGGGGGAGCCGCTCCGCGTCGTGGTGACGAGCGCGGTCCCGCTGGATGCGGTCGAAGCCGATCTCCGGGACGACCCGCTGCACCTGCTGCTCGACGACGCGGGAGCGGGCGGCGGGCGGCGCTGGGCGGGCTGGGCGCTCGTGCCGCTCGACGCTCCGGCCGGCGACGCCGTTCTCGAGGTGCACGGGCGCGCGCTCGACGGCTCGGCCGTCGAGGCCCGACGCACGCTCGTCGTCGAGTCGCGCTCGTTCCCGGAAGAGCGGCTCGCCGTGGCCGCGGCCTACGTCGAGCCTCCGCTCGAGGTCCGCGAGCGGCTGGCGCGGGAGCGGGTGCTGCTGGAGCAAGTCTACGGCGCCCGGGCGCCCTTTCCGCTCCCCGACGAGGCGTTCGTGCGCCCGGTGCCGGGCGAGCCGACCTCGGTGTTCGGCACGCGCCGGCTGTTCAACGGGCAGCCGCGGGATCCGCACCCGGGCATCGATCTGCGCGCCGCCCCCGGCACGCCGGTGCGGGCCGCCGGCCCCGGCCGGGTGGCGCTCGCGCGCGACCTCTACTACTCGGGGAACACCGTGCTCGTCGACCACGGGGGCGGGATGTTCACGGTCTACGCGCACCTCTCCTCGCTGCAGGTGGCGGAGGGAGCGGAGGCGGCTGCGGGCCAGGTCATCGGCCTCTCCGGCTCCACCGGGCGAGTGACGGGCCCGCATCTGCACTGGGGGGCGAAGCTCGGCGAGCGCCCGTTCGATCCGACGGCGCTGCTCGATCCGGCGCTGTGGGGTGGTCCGACCTCGCGCTAGCCCGGGGGCTCGACCGGCTCCGGATGCGCAGCGGGCGGCCCGCGGGCTTGGCGGACTGCATGCCCCCGCGTTCGCCTCGTTCCTGCGGACGATCCCGCTGTGATTCGTCGCTACGGCCGCACCGGCGCCGCTGCCGCTCCCGCCGTGTCAGCGCAGCGAGCGGTGGATCTCTCGCCGGTGGCCGATCTTCAGGATGATGATCAGCAGCCGCTGCCCCTCGACGCGATCGAGGACACGGTACATGCCGACGCGGATGCGGAGCACATCGTCGTACGCCCGGATCTTGCGCGAACCAGGCGGGGTCGGATCGGTCGCAAGCGGCCGGATCGCGCGCAACACGCGAAGCTGATCGTCGTGCAGCAGGTTGCGGATCTGCTTCTCCGCGGTCGCGGAGACCTCGATCCTATGACTGCCATCGAGCTTGAGGTCTTTGAGGATCTCCGAGAGCGGGCGGGTCGGCTCGCACAGCAGGGTCTTCAAGTCGTCGACGTCCCCGAGCTCCTCCAGCTTGTCGAGCAGCGCATCTTCGATGAAGCGGTTCATCTTCAGGCCGCGGATCTCGCAGAGCCTCTCCACAGCCTGCTCGACTCGTGCGTCGATTCGTGTCGCGAGCTGGACCTGCGCCATCACGGCCTCCACGAGCTGGCCTGCGCTAGCGGTTGCTAGGCTGCCGGCTGCGGCCGGCGCGGTCGCCGTCAGGGAGCGGAGCGGACCGCGATCTGGATGCGGACGGTCGTGCCGGAGTCCGCGGCGCCGCGGATCGTCAGCGCGCCGCCGAACATGCGGGCCCGCTCCTGCATGCCCATCAGCCCGAAGGACTGGGCGGCGTACAGCTCCTCGTCGCGGATGCCGCGGCCGTCGTCGCGGACCTCGAGCACCATCTGGTCGCCGAGCCGGCTCAGCCGGACGCTCACGCGCGACGCCTGCGCGTGCCGCGCCACGTTGGTCAGGGACTCCTGCAGGATACGGAACACCGCCGTCGCCCGGTCCTGGGTACAATCCAGCTCTTCCCCGGGGAGCTCGAGCATGCAGGGAATGCCGGTGCGCTGCTCGAACTCCCGCGCCTGCCAGCGGATCGCCTCGACCAGGCCCAGCCGGTCGAGGATCTGCGGCCGCAGCTGGGCGGCGATCCGCCGCACCGACCCGATCGTCGCGTCGATCAGCCGCTCGAGCGACGCCAGCTTCTCCCGCAGCTCGGGCCCGACCCCGCTCAGGCGGCGTACGACGTGCGAGAACTCGAACTTCAGTCCGGTCAGCGCCTGGCCGACGTCATCGTGGATCTCGCGCGCCGCGTGCGTGCGCTCCCCCTCGCGGGCCGATTGCAGGTATGCGGCGAGCTGGCGCACGCGCTGCGCCTCTTCCGCCTCGCGCCGCTCGGTGACGTCGTGTCCGGTCAGCACGACACCGGCGGTGACGCCGTCGGTGCTGGTCAGCCGGCTGACGCCGAGGAGCATGATCCGGCCCTTCGCCCCCCCCGGCCGGACCGGGATCTCGAGGTCCAGCGTGGCCTGGCCCTTCAGCGTCTTGTCGATGTCGGAGGCGACGACCGCGCGGTACTCCGGCGGCACGAACAGCTCGACGTAGTCCTCGCCCAGCATCTCCGCCCGGCTGCGGCCGAACAGACGCTCCGCCTCCCGGTTGCACTCGACGATGCGCCGGTCGGGGGAGATGATGACCAAGGCACTCCCGGTAGCCTCGACGATCGAGCGGAAGCGCGCCTCGCTCTCGCGCAGCGCCGTCTCGGCCCAGCGCCGCTCGGTGATGTCGCGGAACACCGCCACCCCGCCCCGGACCGCGCCGCCGGTTTCGCGGATCGGCGTCGCCGTGACGCGAATGTACACGCCCTCGTCCCGCCGCGGGTTGCGCACGAACAGATCGACGTCGCGGCTCTCCTGGCCCGCGACCGCCCGCGCCAGGGGCAGCTCCGGGCCCGGCACCGGCGTGCAGCCGTCCGTGCGGTAGATCCCGTACAGCGCCGACCACTCCTGGGGACCGGAGTCGATGCGGCCCATGCCGACGATCTTCTCCGCGGCGGGATTCAGCAGCACCAGCCTCCCGTTCTCGTCCGCGACGGCGACGCCGTCGCCGAGGTTGTCGAGCACCGATTGCAGCAGGCTCTTCTGCTCCTGCAGCAGCACGTTGGCCGTGACCAGGTCCGCGGTCCGGATCTCGACCAGCCGCTCCACCGCCCGCGCCCGGGAGCGCAGCCACGCCAGGGACGAGGCGACGAGCGCCGTGAGCCCGAGACCCGCGGCGAGCGCGAGCCACGGCCGGCCGCTGCGGCGCGCGTCGATGTACGCCGCGGAGGGCGTGGCCCGCAGCGTCAGCTGCCGGCCCGCCAGGTCGAGCCCGGTGGCCGTCGTCCACGAGGACGACCACGGGGCCGTTCCCTGCGAGAAGTCGCGGGACTCGAGCGACCGCTCGGGACCAGGCGGCGTGACGTCGGCCAGGTCGAGCCGCAGGCCCTCGAGGTCTCCGGCCATCCGCCGGGCCACCTCCTCGACGAGGCTGCTCGCCGAGTAGCTCGCGAGCAGGAACCCGAACAGGCCGGACCGCCGCCCGGAGGCCTCGTCCGATCCGCCGCCGTCGATCGGCAGGACGACGAGGAACCCGGTTGCACCGTGGCTTCCGAGCAGCAGCTCGATCGGCGCCGTGGCCCGCGGCTCGCCCCGGCCCCGTGCCTCGTCCAGCGCCTGACGCCGGGTCGGGTCGGAGGCGAGATCGAATCCCGCCGCCAGCTCGTTTCCCGGGAGCGGCTCGAGCAGGCGGATCGGGAAATACTCGCCGCGGTCCCCGGCCGGGACCAGGCGATCGTCGGCGCCGAGCTCCGTGATGCCTAGGTCGGCGAGCCCCGTGGCCCGCGCCTCGGCCTCGTACCGCTCGCGGTCCGCGCGCTCGACCCGCGGCGCCCAGCCGAGGGCCTGCACGTGCCGGCGACGCGAGACCGAGGGTCGGACGAAGCGGCGGAACTCGCCGGGATCGACCATGCCGGTCGTGCGCGCCAGGGGCTCCATCGCGCGCAGCACCTCGATCTCGAGCTCCAGCTCGCGCTCCAGGGTCTCGGCCCACAGGCCGAGGTTCGCCCCCAGGTGGGCGCCGATCACCCGCGTTTCGTGCCGGCGCAGCATCCGGCTCGCGCCCGCCGACAGGGCGACGCCGAGCAGCACCGCGCAGACGGTCGGGACCTGGCCGTGGATCCGCATGCCCAGCCGCGATGCCAGGGGAAGTCGCCGGCATCCCGAGGCGGCGGCGCCTCGCGGGGACAGGATAACGCCGGGCTGCGCCGGGCGTCGTTCCCGGCGGCGGGTGCGGCCGGCCGTCTAGGCGTGGCGCTCGGCGGCTTCGAGCGCCTGGCGCAGCGCCCGCAGGCGCGCCTCGCGCTCGCGCACGAAGCGCTCGATGCCCGCCAGGACGTGCCGCGGCGAGAGCTGCGCCTCCTCGATCACCTCGTCGACGGTCCCGCCGGTCCGCCAGCGATCGTCCCAGTCCGCCGCGAGCGAGTACTCGGCGACGATCGGGTGCGCGATCCAGTCGCTGGTCACGCGCAGCGAGCGATTGGTGACGACCATCGCGTCCCAGCGGTCGGCCAGCGACACCACCCGCGTCCGGTAGTCGGCCGGCTGCAGCCGGAACAGCTGCGGGCTGATCGCCGCCACGATCTTGACGTTGAGCCCCTCGCGCTCGAGGTCCGGCAGGATGCGCACGAGGTTGTCGGTGGTCTTCGTGCCCTGGACGAAGACCGTCCCCATCCGCGGGCGGTCGTCGCGGAACTGGCGCAGCACGTAGGCGCCGCGCGCGGCCTCGAAATGCGAGGCCATGCCGAGCGCCGGCCGGTCCGGGATCTTGACCGCCGGTCGCGTCAGGTGCAACGCGACGATCGGCGCCCGCTGTCGCAGCGCGGCCCCGAGCACGACGGGGACCTCGTTGTACTCCCACGGGTGCAGGTCGATGACGTGGCCCTCGGGGAACAGCTGCGTCACGCCGGGGGCGAACACGCCGAAGTGCGTGCGCGAGTCCTCCGCCGTCTCCGGGCCGGAGTGCCCGGCCACCCACAGCACCTTGCCCACGCGCAGCTCGCAGTCCTGCGCGAGCTGGCTGTAGAGCCGCATCGGGCCGTACTTGAGGTACGAGAACGATCCGTAGGTCGAGCATCCGGCCCAGAAGCCGTTGAACTCCTGCATCGGGTCGTCGGCCAGGTTGACCGAGGCCAGGCCGGCGCTGAGCCCGGCGTTGGTGAACTCGGTGATCTGCTGCGGGAGCAGCGCTCCGTAGGGGTTGCTGTCGCGCTGGTACCAGCCCCAGCCGTCTTCGCCCTCGAAGCCCCGGGCGAAGCCGGCGATGTTCGTCGAGTCGGCCAGGTCGGCCGAGCAGACGATGAACAGCGGCCGCCCGTACTCCTTCCTGGCCAGCGTGTTGACCCACGAACCCCACGCCCCGAGCGCCGCGCGGTTGGGCTGCGTGTCGCCGGGCTTGGCCCACAGCGAGGCCGGGTAGCTCTGGAAGTCGTAGATCCGCTCGTCGTCGAAGATGCGCGCCGCCTTGCCGCCGAGCCGGAAGCTCGCCGGCCGGTCGGGAACCTCGCGTGCCAGCTCGACCAGGCGGTCCGAGACCCGCTCGACCAGGCCGGCGTCGCGCGCCAGCACGCCGAGCGCGACGCGGAAGTTGTGGGCCGCCTGCGCCTGCCGCGCCTCGGCGTCGTCGGGCGCCGGCCGGTCCACGCCCTCGTACTCCACGCCGTACTTCTCCATGAACTGCTTGCGCAGGGTCCAGAACGGCTCGCTGTTCATCTTGTGCGGCGTGCCGTGCGACTTGTTGTCGTACTTGAGGTAGCCCCGGCCCTTGCGCGTCTTGAACCAGGCGATGGAGGGCACGCGCCCGGGGTTGTCGCCGCGCGCGACCTCGAGCGCGGCGCGCGTCACCGGCCCCCACTCCGAGCCGTCGAGCGTGCCCGTCACGCGCCAGCCGTAGGTGGTGAACCAGTCCTGGGGCGTGCCGTGGACGACGGAGGAGATCGCGTTGTCGTCGATGCCGTAGTCGTTCCAGTCGATCAGGAACACCAGGTTGTCGAGGCCCAGGCCCCAGGCCGAGTTGCGGGTCTCGTGGCTCGCGCCCGGCGTGAGCCCGCCCTCGCCCTCCAGCACGAACACCTTCACCTGACCGCAGCCGGCGAGCTTCAGCGCCAGCGCCTCGCCCGCCGCCGGGGGCATGCCGTGGCCCGAGGGACCGGTGTTCCACTTGAGCAGCAGCGTCTTGCCCTCCATCTCGGCGTGGCCCGGCAGCCCGCGGTTGCGCCGCAGCTTCAGCAGGTCCTCCCACACCAGGGCGTAGCGGCCGGCGTGGGGAAAGGCGAAGGCCTCGCCGCCGCCGTCGCGGTGGCGCAGGCGCAGCGCCTCGTTCAGCACCGCGAGGCAGCCGTAGACGAGGGGCACGGTGTGGCCGGCGGAGAGCACGAAGCGGTCGCAGAACGGCCGCCACGGGCGCAGCACGTCCCAGCGCATCGCGCCCGACAGCAGCGTCGCCAGGAGCACGTGGACCTTCGAGCGCGAGCCGCCGGGGTGCCCGCTCTGGCGGTAGTTCAGCATCAGGTCGATCGACTCGTCGACCAGGTCCTTCAGCACTTCCCAGCGGCAAAACTCCGGCTCCGCGGCGCGGTACAGCCGCTCGGCCTCGGTCCCGGGCTTGGTCGCGTCCACCGCGGGGGCGTCGGCTCGTCTCATCGCTTGGCCTTTCTCATGAACTCGCGCATGCGGCCGAGCCCGTCGTCGATCGCCTCGAACGACGAGGCGTAGGAGAAACGCAGGTGCTGTCCCTCGCCCGGGACCGGCGTGCCGAAGTGCACGTCCGCCAGCACCGCCACGCCCGCCTCGTGCAGCAGTCGCCGGCGCAGCTCGTCGCTGCTCGCGGCCCCGACCATGTGGCAGGCTTCGGTGACGTTCGGCCAGACGTAGAACGCGCCGCCGGGGCTGAGGCAGCGCACGCCGGCGATCTCGTTCAGCCCGCGCACGATGCGGTCGCGGCGCTGGCGGAAGGTCTCGCGCATGCGGAGCGACGGCTCCTGCGTCCCGTCGAGCGCCTCGATCGCCGCGTACTGGTTGGGGTGGGGCGGGCACGAATCGGTGTTCGTCACCCAGCGCGTGAGGGTCGGGGCCAGCCTGGCATTCGCGGCGTAGCCGACGCGCCAGCCGGTCATGGCGTAGGTCTTCGACAGCGAGTCGGCGATGATCGTGCGCTCGAGCATCCCGCGCACGGCCGCGATGCTGCGGAACTCGTCGTCGTAGACCAGCCCCGAGTAGACCTCGTCGGAGTAGACCCACAGATCGTCGTGGTGCGAGACGATCTCGGCGACCGCCTCGAGGTCGGCGCGGGAGAGCACGCCGCCGGTCGGGTTGTGCGGGCTGCACAGGATCAACAGCCTCGTCCGGGCGTCGACTTTCTTCCGCAGCTCGTCGAGGTCGAAGCCGAAGCCCCGTGCCTCGCGCAGCGGGAGCGGCACCGGGACGGCGCCGCAAGCCTGGACCTGGGAGCCGTAGATCGGGAAGCCGGGATTGGGGAAGATCACCTCGTGCCCCTCCCCGTGGTCGGTGACGGACAGGATCGTGTAGGCGATGAAGGGCTTGCCCCCGCAGGCGCAGACCACCTCGTCGGGCGTGACCGTCACCCCGCGGGTGCGCGTGAAGAAGCGCGCCACCGCCTCGCGCAGCGCGGGCACTCCCGGCGACGGCGTGTAGCCGTGCTTGCCGGACTCGATCGCCGCGACGCCCGCCCGGCAGATGTGCTCCGGCGTGGGAAAGTCGGGCTGGCCGATGCAGAACGAGACGACCGCGTGCCCCTCGGCCTTGAGCCGCTCGACCTCCGCCAGCACGACGAAGGCATTCTCGGTCCCGAGCTGGCTTGCGCGCCGCGAAAGGCTGAGCATGCTCCCCCGCTCCGTTCCCCTCCCGGGCCGGCGGTCCGCCGCCCGGATCCCGGCCGCCGTCGAGCAGGAGTCTCGCGCGGGAGGCGAGGACAGGGTGCGATTCTATCCGCGCGGCAGGTGCTCGATCAAGGCGCCTTGCGGACCCGGCCGGTCCGAAGGTTTCGGTCGGCGGCAGGCTCCGTCAGACGCTCGCGCGTGGAGCGCAGCGCGGGACCCGCCGGCAGGCGCGCGGCCCGTGGCTTTCGTCGGACTCGGGGATCGTCACCTGGATCGTGATCCGCTGCCGATCCCGGACGACGGCGATCGGGAAGCTCTTCCCGGCCTTGTCCTGCAGCGCCTCGACCAGTTCGTCGGCGGTGGCGACCGTCCTGCCGTCGACCGACAGGATCAGGTCGCCGACGGCGAAGCCCGACTCCGCCGCCGGGGTGCCGGGGAAGACCTTGCTCACGAGCACTCCCGAGTCTTCGTCTCCGCCGAGGTGGCGTCGCAGCTCGGGCGTCGTCTCGACGAGCTGCACGCCGAGCTTGGGCCGTCCCCAGACGAGCAGGGACCAGGGCGCGACGTGAGGCGACCGTGGCGCGCCCTGCTGCCTGGAGTGGCGCCGGCCCAGCTGCTCCAGCCGCTCGCGGATCCCCTCTTCCGCCTCCCGGCGCTCCTCCCCGCCCTGGAGCAGCAACTGGTGGAGCGCGCCGCGATCGTGCAGCGGCGGAAGCTCGAAGTAGCCCTCGCGTTCGCCGAGCGTGGCGCGTAGCGTCACGCTCTGCCCGTCACGGACGACGACGATCGGCACGGATTCCCCCGGCGCGCGCGCGCGGATCTTCTCGCTCAGCGCGACCGGGCCGCGAATCACCTCGCCGTCGAAGCCGACGATGACGTCGCCCTCGGCGATCCCCGCCTCGTCGGCCGGCGACCCCGCGATGACTTCGGTGACGCGCGCTCCGCCCTCGGGAAGCTGCGTCTCCTCGCGGAGTCTCACGCCGAGGTAGGCCGACTCCCCCCCGGTGCCCGCGATCGCCGGCGTCGGCGCCGGCGCGGCCGCGGTTCCGGCGGCGACGGGGCCGGAGGCGGCGATCCACGCGGCGCCGGCCAGGACCAGGATGCTCGTTTGCCTCATGCTGGAACGCCTCCACGTCCCTCCCCAATGTAGTACGCCCCGACTCGCGGCCGGGACGGATCCCGGCGCCCGGTTCGCCGGACGGCGCCGGCGAGGCAGCCGCTGGAGGCTCGTCCGATCCGCCGCTACTCGTACCAGTAGACGACGACGCTCACGGGCCAGAACCCGTTCTGGGGTGTGACCGTGTAGTCGAGATCGTAGCTGCCGCCGGGCAGCAGGGAGCCCGTGACGTCGACGTCGTTGTCGCACGGCGCGTTGTGGTGGCAGGCGACGTAGCCCGGGCACCACCCGGCGCGGGGAAACGTGCACGACGTCGTTCCGCACGCGTTCCAGTTGGAGCAATGGTTGCCCGACGGGCTGCAGTCCGTGCGCCACGGCACGACGCTCCAGATCGGCTGGCCGTTCGCCAGGACGGTGTTGGTGCGGTGGCAGAACTCGTCGCACGGGTTGCAGACGCCGCCCGGGCACTGGGCGCCGGTCGAGCACGGCTGGCCGTTGTTGGCGCCGCCGTCGCAGAACGTGCTGCCCCCGTGCCCGGAGGTGAAGACGCGCATCTTGACGGCGGTCGCCGTCGCCGGGATCGAGACGGACTTCGTCGGGAGCGGTGCCCCGCCGTAGCCGACGATCTCGATGCCGTCCGCCGGGGGCTTGGGCGAGGCCGCGCCCGCGGCCTCGAAGAAGTCGAAGTCGACGGTGACCCACCAGCCCTCGTCGGTGAAGTGACCGATGTCGGCCCCGACGTATCTCGTGGTGCCGGTGAGCAGCGAGGCGAAGGGCGTGACGTCCATCTTCAGCTGGCGCGGGGGCACGTTCCCGGTGCCGTCCGGCGGCAGCGCGTCCGTGCCGAACGGGGTGATCGCGCGCATCAGCTCCAGGTTCTGCTGCGTGACGCAGTTCCCGCCGGTTTCGATGCAGTCGTCGAGCACGAGGAACAGCAACGCGATCCGGTCCCACGGGTCGCCGCAGGGGTTCCAGCCGTGAGTCGTCGGATTGGTGCCGCCGCACTTGGTCGTGCAGCCCTGCTGCCCCGCTTTGCACAGCCGCGAGTCGAGGGTGTAGGTGACCTCGATCTTCTTCCAGTCGCCGACGGGGAACTCCGCCGGGGCCAGGATCTGGAAGCCGTCGGCGCGCTGGACCCGCCCCGCGGCCGGCGGGCAGCTCGCGCCACCGCCGATCCAGCACAGGTGCTCCTGGTCGAGCGCGCGCAGCTTGACCCGGCCCCCGACGGCGTCGACGTGCTCGTTCGAGAAGCCGGACTCGTTGCCGTTCGCATCCAGCGCCGTCACCGCGAAGAACCAGTTCACGTACTGCTCGAGCCCGAAGAACGAGTGGCTCGTCGCCAGCCCGAGGTCCTGGACGAAGCTGTACTGCCCCGACTTCTTGCCCCAGTAGACGCGGTAGCCCTCGACCGCGCTCGCCGGCTGGGCCGGCGTCCAGCTCACGTCGATCCGCGCCAGGATCCACTGGCCGCTCAGCACGGGCGGCGTGAGCGCGAGCGGCGGCTTCGTGTCCGACTCGTTGCCCGCGGCGTCCACCGCGCTGACCAGGTAGAAGTAGCCCGTCGCGCCGGCGGCGGCCCCGGCGTCGCTGAAGCTCGCTGCGGCGGGCGTGCCGATCCGGTTGCTGCCGTCGAGCTTGTCCGGCACGAACGTGCCGCTCTCCCCGCGGTACACGTTGTAATGGTCGATCGTGTCCGGGTTTCCGGCAGCGTCGATCGTGGCCGGGTTCCAGGCCAGCTCGACGTCGGCGCCGCTGCGATCGAGCAGCAGCCCCGACACTTCCGCCGGCCGCGTGACGTCCTGTGCGGCGGCGGTGCCGCAGACGGCGATCGCGACCGCGGCGGCGAGAACCCACGCGCCCCGAACCGAGCGATCCTCGCGCATGACCCCTCCCCCGCCGCTGGCGCCAGCCTCGTACTTGTACCTCGAACGGCCGCGACTGTCGACTCCGCCGTGAAACACCTCGACCGGCTCCCGGCGAGCCTTGCCGTCGAACAGCCGGGCCGGCCGAGGCCCGGCTCGTTCGACAAGCCCCGGCGGACCGGGTAGGTTCGAGCGACGAGGTCCCGATGACGCTGCGCTCGCGCCTCGCGCTGGCGATGATGGTGGCCGCGGTCCTTCCCACCGCCGTCGTCGTGGGCGTGCCGCTCTTGCGGGCGGAGGCGCGGGCACGCGAGGAGGAGCGGCAGCGGCTCGACCTGGTGCGCCGGCTGGCGGAGTTCCTCGTCCACGGCTCCCGGGCGAACGCGACGGGCCGCGTGCGCCGCGCGGCGGAGGAGCTGGCCCGCGATCCGGCCGCGCTGCGGTTCGTCCTGCGCGGGCCCGAGGACGCCGCGCGCCCCGTCGCCCGCGCGCTCGCCGAGCGCCACGGCCTGGACCACCTCGAGATCCTGGACCGCGAGCGGATCGTGCTTTCCACGTCGCGCCCCGACCTGCGCGCGGGGTCGCCGCTGTCGCTCGACGCGCCGGACGGCGAGGCCGAGATCGCGCTGCTCCCGTCCGGCCCGGGAACGCGGGCCGCGTTCGTCGCCGGGATCGCGGTCGACGGCGCGCCGGAGCCGATCCGCATCGTCGCCGGCCGTCTCATCGACCGCGAGCTGATCGCCTCGATCGCCGGGATCACCGGGCAGCCCGCGGCGCTGCTCGACGCGGCGGGCCACGAGGTGGAGTCCGTCGGGGACGCCTCGCGGCCTGTCGCGACCGACCACGTCGCGCTCTCCGGTACCGGGTGGAAGATCCGCGTCGCGGGCCCGGCGCTGGACGTCGAGGGCGCGCGCCGCGACCTGCTGGGCAGCTTCACCGGGATCGCGCCGCTCGCGCTCGTCAGCGCGCTCGTCGTGGGCGTGCTGCTCGCCGACCGGATCTCGCGCCCGATCCGGGCGCTGGCCGGCCGCGCCGACGAGATCGCCGCGGAGCGATCGGGGCTCCGCCTCCCGATCGAGGACGAGGACGAGGTGCGCAGCCTCACCCGCTCGTTCGACCAGATGCTGGACACGCTGGCCGCCAGCGAAAAGCAGCGGCTCGCGGCCGAGCGCATCGCGGCCTGGCAGCAGGTCGCACGGCGCATCGCGCACGAGGTCAAGAACCCGCTGTCCCCGATGAAGCTGGCGGTCGAGAACCTGCGGCGCACGCGCGAGCGGGCCCCCGCCGACCTCGACCGCGCGCTGGACGAGGAGACCGCGGCGATCCTGGAGGAGGTGGAGAGCCTGCGGCGCCTGGTCGACGAGTTCTCGGAGTTCGCCCGCCTTCCCCGGCCGCAGCCGGCGCGCGTCGACCCACGCGCCATCGTCCAGCAGGCGCTCGCGCTGTTCGCTCCGCGCATCGCGGCGCTCGGCGTCGGCGTCAGCGTCGAGACCGCGGAGGCGCCGCCGGGCCTCGTCGCCGATGCGGAACAGATCGGCCGCGTGCTGAAGAACGTGCTGTCGAACGCGCTCGACGCGCTCGAGCCGGTGGCCGAGCGGCGGCTTGCGGTCGTGCTCCGCCGGCACGGCGAGGGCCCGCGCTCGTTCCTCGGGATCGACGTGCGGGACAGCGGCGTGGGCTTCGAGCCGGAGAGCCTGCGGCGCGTGTTCGAGCCGTACTTCACCACGCGCTCCGACCAGGGCGGGACCGGCCTCGGCATGGCGATCGCCGATCGCATCGTCTCCGAGCACGGCGGGACGATCGAGGCCCGGGCCAACCGCCCGGCGCCCGGCGCCACGATCGCGATCCGGCTCCCGCTGGGCGGCCCGTCGCGCGTGCCGAGCTGACCGCCGCGGAGGGAGCGCGATGCCGACGATTCTGATCGCCGACGACGAGAAGAACATCCGGGCGACGCTCGCCCGCAGCCTGCGTCTCGAGGGCTACGCCACGCTCGAGGCGGCCGACGGCGCCGAGGCGCTCGAGCGGCTCGAGACCGGAGCGGTCGACCTGCTGCTGCTCGACCTCCAGATGCCGGTGCTCGACGGGCTCGGCCTGCTGGAGCAGCTGGCCGAGCGGCGGATCGGCGTGCCGACCGTCGTGCTCACCGCCCACGGGACGATCGACCGGGCCGTGCGCGCGGTGCGCCTCGGTGCCTTCGACTTCATCGAGAAGCCGCCGGCCACGGAGCGGATCCTGCTCGCGGTCGAGAACGCGCTGCGCGTCGGGCGGCTGGAGGAGGAGAACCGACGGCTGGCCGAGGTCGCCGGCCTCGGCTCGCAGCTCCTGGGCGTTTCGCCCGCGATGCGTACGCTGGCGCGGACGATCTCCCGCGTCGCTCCCACGGGCGCCGCCGTGCTGATCCACGGCGAGAACGGCACGGGCAAGGAGCTGGTCGCGCGCGCGATCCACGCCGCGAGCCCGCGCCGCGCGCGCCCGCTCGTGATCGTCAACTGCGCCGCGATCCCGGAGACGCTGTTCGAGAGCGAGCTGTTCGGCCACGCGCGCGGGGCGTTCACCGGCGCGACCGAGGCGCGGCGCGGCAAGTTCCAGCAGGCCGACGGCGGGACGCTGTTCCTCGACGAGATCGGCGAGGTGCCGCTCCCGCTCCAGCCGAAGCTGCTGCGCGCGCTCGAGAGCGGAGAGACCGAGCGCGTGGGCGGCCGCGGGCCGGAGCGGTTCGACGCGCGCGTGGTCGCCGCGACGAACCGCGACCTCGAGGCCGAGATCCGGGCGGGGCGCTTCCGCGAGGACCTGTACTACCGGCTGCTCGTCGTACCGATCCGGGTGCCACCGCTCGTCGAGCGCAGCGAGGACGTCGCTCTGCTCGCGCGGCACTTTCTCGAGCAGGCTTGCCGGCAGAACCGGATCCGGCCCAAGCGCCTCACGGACGAGGCGATCGCCGCCCTCGGGCGCCACGCGTGGCCGGGGAACGTGCGCGAGCTGCGCAACGCGATGGGGCGCGTCGCGATCCTGGTTCCGGGGGACACGGTCCACGAGCAACACCTCGAGTTCCTGCACGAGGGCGCGCGAGCGCGGCCGGCCGGCGACGCCGCGACGACCTCCCGGATCGACCCCGCCCGCGCGCCCGGACCGGCGGCTCCCACCGGCGCGTTCGACCTGGCGGCGGAGGTCGGGCACTTCGAGCGCGATCTCGTGCTCGGCGTGCTCGAGCGCACGCGCTGGCGCATGTCCAGGGCCGCGGAGCAGCTCGGGCTCGAGCGCAGCCACCTCTACAAGAAGCTCAAAGCGCTGGGCATCGAGCGCCCGCCCGAGGACTGACGCCGGGCCGGCGCCGAGCGTGTCCGCCCGACCACGGGGCGGGCCGCGCGGCCACATCGCGGGTGGCCAGCGTACGCCCCGGCAGCGATCCTCCGGCGTAAAGCTCGGGATTCGCGCTCGCGCGGCATGGCACGCCGTTCGCCTTCTCGTCCACGCGGTCCGTGACCCTCGTCTCGGAGACATCCCACGGACGAATGGAGGCCGCCGATGAATGCCAGCCACTCCCGTTCTCTCCTCCCGCGGGCCGCCTGGGTCTGCGGCGCGCTCTCGGCCGCGATGCTCGCCGGGTGCGCCTCGGAGGAGTCGTCGCAGCCCACCGCTCGCGATCGCTCTCGCGCCGAACGCGCCGCGCCCGCCGTGGCGGTCAGGACGCCCGCGAGCCCGTTCGCTCCGACGGAGACTCCGGTTCCGGTTCCCCCCGTCGCGACCCCGGCGGCCCCACCCAGCGCCGACGACGTCGCCGCGGCATGGAGCGAGGGCACGGCCCTCTACACCTCCCGTGCCTACTCCGACGCATCGGGCAAGCTCCAGCTCGCGGCGGCGGGCCGGCCCGAGGACGCCTACGCGCACTACCTGCTCGGCCTCTCGCTGTGGAAGGGCGGGAGCCCGCAGCGGGCCGAGCCGGCCCTGGAGCGCGCCGCGGAGCTGGGCGGCGGCTCGATCAAGACCTGGATCAACCTGGCCCGCGTGCGCCTGGAGCTGGACGAGCCGGGCTCGGCCCTCGAGGCCGCCGAGCGCGCGCTCGCCATCGACTCCGGCTCCGCCGACGCGCTGCACCAGAAAGGGAGGGCGCTCGCCGAACTCGGGCGGCGCGAGCCGGCGCTCGAGACCCTGCGGCAGGCCCACGCGGCCGCGCCGGACAACGGGTACATCGCCAACACGCTCGGCTACCACCTGATCCAGACCGGCTGCGAGAGCGAGGCGATCTCGCTCCTCGAAGCGGCGCGCGACCGGCTGCCCGGCGTGGCCTACGTGCGCAACAACCTCGGCGTGGCCTACGAGCGGACCGGACGGACCGCCGAGGCGATCGCCGAGTACCGCGCCGCGGTCGGGGCCGGCGACTCCGGAGGGAAGGCGGTCGCGAGCCTGGGACGGCTGCGCGCTCCGCTCGAGCCCGCGCTGGCGCAGGCGCTCGACACCGGGGTCGTCGACGTCACGTCGGCCGCCACGGGGATCGGCCACTCGTCCGTTGCCGCCGGCGGACGGGACGGCAAGGGCCCCACACGCGAGCCCTGACGTTCCCACCGAGCCCGGGCCGGACCCGTCCGGCCCGGGCTCGGGCCTCGTTCTCCCGCCGACGCCGGGCGTTCCACGGCCCGGCCGGCCCGTCGCGCTCCCGCCGGCTGCCGCCCCGTCAGCAGGGTCTCAGCTTCAAGCCGAGACAACTACCGCCCCGTTCGCCGGCTGGACGCGCGGGGTCGTTCCGTACGAGAATCGGCGGCGCCGCAGACGCGCCCACCGCGCGCCGACCGGTCCCACGATGCGCCGCGCGACCGCTCTCCTCCTCGTCGGATCCTGTGCCCTCGGGATGCCGGCGACGACGGCGGCCGACCGGACCGAAGGCAGGATGTTCGCCACGCGGTCGGTCGTGCACGCGCGCCACGGCATGGTCGCGGCGTCGCACCCGCTGGCCGTCGCGATCGGCCTCGACCTGCTGAAGGAAGGGGGCAGCGCCGTGGATGCCGCGATCGGCGTCAACGCCGCGCTCGGCTTCCTCGAGCCGGTCGCGTGCGGCATCGGCGGAGACCTGTTCGCCATCGTCTGGGATTCGGCGAGCGGGCGCCTGGTCGGGCTCAACGCCTCGGGGCGCGCGCCGGCCGCGCTGACGATCGACCGTGTGACGCCGGAGGCCGACGGCACGATCCCGCTCCTCGGCCCTCACGCCTGGACGGTGCCCGGTGCCGTGGACGGCTGGTTCGAGCTGCACGCGCGGTTCGGCAAGCTGCCGATGGAGCGGGTCCTCGAGCCCGCGATCCGCGCGGCGACCGAAGGCGAGCCCGTGCCCCAGGCGATCGCCGCGGCCTGGTCGCGCGGCGGCCGGCTGCTCGGCGCGAAGCCGGGCTTCGCCGAGACGTTCCTTCCCGCGGGACGCGCTCCCGACGAGGGCGCGGTGTTTCGCAACCCGGGCCTGGCGCGCGCCTACCGCGCCCTGGCCGAGGGCGGGCGCGACGCTTTCTACCGCGGAGCGATCGCCGAAGCGATCGTCGCCCTGTCCGCCGCGCACGGCGGCCTCTTCGCCCCGGCCGACCTGGCCGGCCACCGCTCGGAGTGGGTCGAGCCGGTCGCGACGACCTACCGCGGCGCGACCGTCTTCGAGCTGCCGCCGAACGGCCAGGGGATCGCGGCGCTGCAGATGCTCAACCTGCTCGAGCGCTTCGACCTGAAGGCGCTCGGCCGCGACTCCCCCGACTTCTGGCACCTCGCGGTCGAGGCCAAGAAGCTGGCGTTCGAGGACCGCGCGCGGCACTACGCCGATCCGGCCTTCGCCGACGTCCCGGTCGCCGAGCTGGTCTCGAAGGACTACGCGCGCGAGCGGGCGCGGCTGATCGACCCGACGCGGGCCGCGCGCCGGGTCGAGGCCGGAAACCCGCGCCTGGCCGCCGGCGACACGACCTACCTGGCCGTGGCCGACGCCGCCGGGAACATGGTCTCGTTGATCCAGAGCAACTACTCCGGCTTCGGCTCGGGCCACGTCGTCGCCGGCTGGGGCTTCGGCCTGCACAATCGCGGGGCGCTGTTCAGCCTCGATCCCCGGAGCCCGAACGCGCTGCAGCCGGGCAAGCGGCCGTTCCACACGATCATCCCCGCCTTCGCCATGCGGGACGGTCGCCCGTGGCTCGCGTTCGGGGTGATGGGCGGCGACATGCAGCCGCAGGGCCACGTGCAGGTGCTCGTCAACCTGATCGACTTCGGGATGAACCTGCAGGAGGCGGGCGACGCGCCGCGCTTCTACCACCGCGGGTCGTCCGAGCCGACCGGAACCCTGATGACGACCGGAGGCGTCGTGCACCTCGAACGCGGCGTGCCGGACGAGGTGCGGCGCGAGCTGGTGCGGCGCGGGCACCAGCTCGCCGAGATCGTCGGCGCGTACGGGGGCTACCAGGCGGTGGCGCGAGATCCCGTGACCGGCGTGCTGTCGGGCGCGAGCGAGTCGCGCAAGGACGGCTGCGCCATGGGTTACTGAGCGGCCGGGGCCTCCTGCTCCGGCTTGAGGATCACGCCCTCGCCGGTCTTGCCGCTCATCCGCACGTCGAACGGGGCCTCGAAGCGCAGGTGGCTGACGAACGGCGTGCGCTCGGCGACCGGCTGCTGCGCCAGCCATTCCCAGTCGACGAAGCCGTCGCCCGCCTGCGGGTTGACGGTGAAGTAGCCGACGTTGCACGAGGTCAGGTTCTGGAAGAAGTGCGTGCCCTGCGACGGGGCGACCTTGAAGTCGCGGAACCCGGCCTCGACGATCACCCGCGCGCCGGCGATCTGGCCCCAGCTCACCGGGATCCCGAGATGGGGGTCGGTCGATCCCCAGCGCCCGACGCCGATCAGCAGGTAGGGCCGCTCCTCCGCCTGCAGCTTGGCGTTCAGCCGCGCCACCTCCAGCGCGACCTCGGCGCTGCGCAGCCGATCGAAGCCGTGGTAGTCCACGACGATCGCGTCGCGCAGCTCCGCCACCCGGCCGTTTCCCAGCACGCTCGCGCTGCGGCAGACCAGGCGCGAGGCGAGCACCGGGCCGAGGTCCAGCGCCTCGCGCTCGCCCGCGAGCACGAGCGGGCGCAGCTGCAGGAAGCCGAACTGCGGCTCGTCCCCCGGGCCGACCGTGGCCTGCACCGCGAACTCGATCTCGACCGGGGAGCTCGTACCCTCCGAGCCGACGCGCAACAGCACGTCGAGCAGCTCGGCCAGCGGAAAGCGCCGGTGCTTGAGCACCGGCGCGAAGCTGACGATCCGCACCCCGGGCCGCGAGATCCCGTCGTAGACCACGTCGTTGTCGGGCGAGTAGGTCGAGCCCACCGCGGCCAGCGTGCCGTCCGCCTCCGCGGCCTCGAGGTCGAAGCGGCGCAGCTCGCCCGGCCGGCTCGCGTCGGCCTGCCCGGCCGCTCCCAGGTCGAGCGCGAAGAACTCGCGCTGCGAGTTGCGCAGCATGTCGTCGACCGAGGAGAAGGCCACGACGTGGCGCGGGTGGCGCGGGCAGAAGCGCAGGCAGCTCTCGCCGCCGGCGACCGCCTCGCCCAGGCCGAGCGCCACCGCCGCCATGCCGTCCTCAGGGCGGATCGGCGGCGTGGGGTAGAAATCGATCGACCGCGCGACTCCGGCGAAGTCCGGATAGAACCGGTCGCCGTGCGCCGCCCCCACGATCTGCTGGATGATCACCGCCATCTTCTCCTCTTCCAGGCGGTAGGGGGTCATGCGCAGGAAGGTCTTGGCCTGGCGCGAGAAGGTCGAGGCGTAGACGCGCTCGACCGCGGCCAAGAGGCGCGCCAGGCGCGAGTTCGGGTCGGGGTCGTTGTTGGGCAGCATGTAGGTCTGGTAGACGCCGGCGAACGGCTGGTGCGGCGAGTCCTCGAGCAGGCCCGACGAGCGCACGGCCAGCGGGTGGTGCGTCACGGCGAGGAACGCCTCCAGGTCGCGCCGCGGCTCCTCGGGAAACCGCGCGGCCAGGAAGCGCGACTCGATCTCGCGCTCGTCCGTCGCGTGGATCGCGAAGTCGCGCAGGCCGTTCTCGTCGAGGAACTGGTCGAACACGTCGGTGCCGAGGACCACGGCCGGCGGCACCGAGAGCTGCACGGTCGGGAAGCGCTCGGCGATGCGGAACTCCGTCAACAGCCGGTTGGCGAAGGCCAGCCCGCGCGCCTTGCCGCCGAGCGAGCCCCCGCCGATGCGCGACAGGCAGCTGTCGGTCTCGGGTTTGGCGCGGTCGAAGTCGGCGACGATCACGCGATCGCGGACGCGCCGGTACTCGACGATCGAGCGCACCAGGTCCTGCCTCAAGTCCTCCAGCGTCGTGTAGTCGGCGACGCGGCGCGGCCGCAGCTTTTCCGCCAGCTCGAACTCGCCCCGCGCCTTGAGCCAGTTCGAGAAGTGGTTGCGCTCGCCGTGGTACGCCAGGCTCGGCGCCGGCACGCTGCGGATCCGCTCGACGAGCGCCGCCAGGTCTTCCGCGCGGTCGATCGTCGTGCCGTCGGGCATGGCGAAGACGAAGGCGCCGAAGCCGAAGTTCTCGACGATGAAACGGCGCAGGTCGGCGAGCAGCGTGGGCGAGCCCTTCAGCAGGAAGCTGGCCCGCACCTCGCGCGCCAGCGCCTCGTTCGCCGGGAAGCTCGACTGCAGCATGATCGGCAGGTCGAAGCGCAGCTCGCGCATGCGCGACGCGAGCTCGACGCCGGCGTGCCGCTCGAGCCGGCCGCCGCGCGGGAACTCGATGTCCGAGATCACCCCCAGCACGTGCCGCTCGTAGGTCGTGAAGTACTCCCACGCCTCCTCGTAGCTCTCGCACAGCAGGATCTTGGGGCGGGCGCGGTTGCGCAGCATCTTCTGCGACAGGTTCAGCCCCTCGGCCAGGAGCCCCTGGGTGTGGACCATCACCTCGGTGTAGATCACCGGCAGGAACGACGAGTAGAAGCGGACGTTGTCCTCGACCACGAGGATCACCGGAACCCCGGCCACGCCGGTGTCGTACGCGACGTTCCAGCGGTCCTCGGCGTACTTGACCATGGCGAGCAGGATCCGCGCGTCGCCCTGCCAGAGGAAGACGCGGTCGAGCGGGGCCAGGTCGCCGCGGGCGCGAAAGTCGGTCAGCTCGCGGTTCGAGTAGGCGAGCACGATCACCGGCACGCGCGAGCCCGCCGCGTGCAGCCGCCGGGCCAGCTCCACGGCATCCATGTCGGCGACGTGGACGCTCGAGATCACGAGGTCGATCGGCCGCTTCTCGCGGATCAGCTCCAGCGCGTGCGCCCCGCTCGAGACCCGGGTGACGTCGGGATTCTGGCTGAGGTTGTAGCCCATGAACTGGCCGAGGATGACCTCGCGCACCTGGCCGTCTTCGGCCAGGATGAACGAGTCGTACAGGCTCGAGACGAGCAGCAGGTGGCGCACGCGGTAGCGCATCAGGTCCTGGAACCGGATGCGCCGCGCGGGAAGCTGGCCGGCGTCGCCGCCGTCGGTCATGGCCGGCCCCCGGGCCCGGTCGCTGGGCAGTCTCCACTCACGGCCCGACACGCTTCGACATGAAGATATCAGGTCTCCCCCGTCCGTTCGCGTCGGGCACGACGCCGCTGACGACGAACCCGAGCTTGCGATAGAACAGGAAGGGGTGGTGCCGGCCGAGGTCGCGCAGCTCCGCAAGCTGCCGCGGCAGGTCGTGGTAGAGATCCACGTCGGAGAGCGACGTCATCCCCGCGTCGTCGTCGGTCCCGAGCGTGACCGTGAGCCCGCCGCGCTCGGCCGCCTCGGCCTCGAACGCGCCGACGAGCGCGCGGCCGATCCCCCGCCGCCGGTGCCGCCGCCTGACGACGATCGGGTGCAGCTCCCACACCCGGCCGTCGTACATCGGCAGTCCGCCCACCCAGCCGAGAAGCACGTCGCCCTCGAGCATCGCGCGCGCGAAGCCCTCGCGGATCACCCGGGCGACCTCCGGACGGGCGGCCGCGAGATTCGGCCACCCGCCGGGCTCGTGGAACTCGTCGACGAGCAGCGCCGCCGCCTGCTCCCGGACGCTTGCCGGCTGAACGGCCAGGTCAACGATGCTCATCGGGCGCAACCGAGGGCGGTCGAAGTCGGAGTGTCATCCGTGGGCGGGCGAGCCCTCAGACGGCAGGCTCGTAGAGCAGGCCCATCACCGTACCGACGACCGTCCATTCGACGAAATACGCGACCGCCTGCATCAGCATGAGCGACGCGCTGATGTTCAGATTCACGCAATTGTGGACCACGAACGCGCAGATGACGAACACTCCGATGAGCGCGCCGAAACGCGCCCCTTGGGCGAGACCGGAGCCGCCCCGATGGACCATGGCATGGAGCACGGCAAGAGCGAGGATGGCGACCGGTGTCGCGGCCATCAGGGCCGGCATGCCCGCCATCATGCGCTCGCGCGGCCGGAAGATCGCGGAGTGTTTCCGACCCTCGTCGATCATCTGCGGCACGAGCATGAGCATGGCGAATCCGGCGACGAAATGGGCGACCATTCCACCCACGGTCGCGAGCGCGATGCGTCCGTAGTTCAAGTTCTCGCAGACTCCTCGTCGGCCGTCCGGCGCTCGCGCTCAGCCGCGGCGGCCGAGCGTACACCTGCGCACGACCCTGCGCCTCCCGCCCGCCCGCGCCTGCGGCGCGCGGTCAGACCCCAGGGCGGAACGCCCACAGCCGGACCTTCCCATCTTCCGGGTCATGAGCTTCACCATCCAGGTGCAGCCCGACCTTCTCGAGGACTCGAGTCGACGCGTTGCGCTCGGGCAAGGTGTGTGCGACGACCGCTCGAGCCGCTCCGGACCGCAAAGCTCGCGCCAGCAGCTCTCGGGCCATCGCGCTCGCATGGCCCCGACCCTCGAACTCGGGAAAAGTGAAATAGGCGATCTCTGCGGTGCCATCGGCCTCCGGGCCATGCTTGAACCCGCACGTGCCGACCACCACCGCCCGTTCCGCGTCGGCCACCAGATACCCGCCCCACTCCGGCGCTCGAGGTGCCCTCGTGAGCAGAGCCAGGGTCTGGGAAACAACCTCTCGGACCACCGCCTCGCTCTCGCCCAGGGATGCACCGTACGCCTCGGCAAAACCGCCGCACGTTTCCTCGACGACCCGACGAAGGCCGTCGTCGATCCCGATCAGGCGGATGGTGGGCACGCTGCCTCGCCTTTCCTGAGGTCAACGCTCGGGATGACCCGCGACGGCGGAGCACAGCATGGCCGGCGGCAGGTTCATCCTGGTGTTGGACGGCGCGGCCGAGGTCGACCGGCCCGCCAGGACAACACCATGGCCGTTGCGCCGGCGGTGATCGCCAGGTCTGCCAGATTGAACACCCCCGTACGAACCGGACCGATTCCCACGTTCAGAAAGTCCCTTACGACTCCGGCGCTCGCGCGATCGACGAAATTGCCGATGGCACCGCCCACGATCATCGCGACGCCGACAGCATGAAGGAAGCCGGCCCTTCGATCGGAGACGGCGTGGGCCGCCAACGCCAACGTGAATGCCGTCACGACCCCGAACATCCACAGCCGAAGTTGCGCCGGAAGATCGGCACCGAAACCAAGGAAGCCCCCTGGGTTCTCGACGTACGAAAGCCGCACCGCGCCTCCGCAGAAGGAGACCGACTCGCGCCCCGCCAAGCTCTCGTAGGCCGCGACCTTCGTGACCTGATCGCAGCCGATGCAAGATCCGATCACCGATCCGATGAGAATCGCCCGTGGCCAGCGTCCCACCTGCCTGAAACCCTCCCCCGCTCCGCCCGACGTCGTGGATGACCTGCGAGCCACTCGACCTACTCGTCGCTCCTGGGCTCGTACTCCAGCCCGAAAAGCTCGAGGTACTCCGCCAGGGGTGGCAGTCCGACTGCCGCCCGCCGCTCTTCCACGTGTCCCTCGTCCTCGATCGGGTACAGTTCCAGCTTGCCTCCCGTTTCCGGGCCGGAATGGACCTGCGTCCCGTAGATCTGCTTCTTGCCCTCCCTCATCCGTATCCGGTCCTCCAGCATGGCCGCGTCCGGGAGCCGCGCCTCCCCTTCGGCCGCGGCCCGCTCGAGCAGCGGGAAGTACTTCTTCTGGCGGGCCAGGTCCGCGTGCTGGAGGATCAGGAATGCGGCGCCGCTGGCCTGCTCGCCGACCAGGCTCCTGCCGGGCCAGCCGTGCTGCATGACGATCTCCTCCAGTCTGGCCACGTTTTTCGCGTCGAGCTCGTCCTGTTTCTTCTGCAGAGCGAGGACCTCCTCGGAAGGGGCCGACGCGCCTGCGACGGACGCCTGGATCAACCGGTCCTGCAGCTCTGCACGGTGTTTCTGATCCTCCTCGCCCATTCTCAGCAGTTCGTCTCGCAAGGCTTCGTACGGGCCAGAGCCGCTTCCGGGCACTCGAGGTGGAGCAGGAGCCCCGGCCAGGACGCCGATGCTCGCCAAGAAAAGGACGGTGAATAGCTCCATGACGAGGCTCCTGCACGCCAGGAACCGCTCGACGGCCGGGTCAGATGGCTTCGCGGTTTCTGCTCCGCGATCGAGCCGCTGCCATCCCCGCTACCTCCCAACGCTCCGTTTCCGAGGCCTCCGCGGGCGGGACTGGGGCGGGCCCTGCGTCCCTTCGCCGCCCTTGCTCCATCACAGCCTCGCCACCCGGCTCATCACGCGCCGCGCGGCGCGCCGGAGCCGGCCAGCGCTAGACCACGCCGTGGTCCAGCATCGAGTCGGCGACCTTGAGGAAGCCGGCGATGTTGGCCCCGTTGACGTAGTTGCCGGGCGTGCCGAAGCGCTCGGCGGCGGCGAGACAGCTCGCGTGGATGCTGTGCATGATCATCCGCAGCCGGTTGTCGACCTCCTCGCGTGTCCAGCCGAAGCGCATGCTGTTCTGCGCCATCTCCAGGCCCGACACCGCGACGCCGCCGGCGTTGGCGGCCTTGCCCGGGCCGTAGAGGATGCGCGCCTCGAGGAACTGCCGCACGCCGTCGAGGGTCGTCGGCATGTTCGCCCCCTCGGACACGACCGTCACGCCGTTGCGCAGCAGGTTCTGCGCGTCCTTGCCGTTGATCTCGTTCTGCGTCGCGCTGGGGAAGGCGCAGTGCGCCTTGTGGTTCCACAGCGGGTTGCTCTCGGCCGCGGCGTCGATCGGCCGGTACTGCGCGCCCTTGAAGCGGTCGGCGTAGTCCTTGATCCGCCCGCGGCGCACGTTCTTCAGCTCCATCACGAACGCCAGCTTGTCGCGGTCGATGCCGGCCTCGTCGTAGATGTAGCCGTTCGAGTCCGACAGCGTGACGACCCGCGCGCCCATCTCGATCAGCTTCTCGCAGGTGTACTGGGCGACGTTGCCGCTGCCGGAGACGAGGCAGGTCTTGCCCTCGAGCTTCTCGCCGCGCGTCGCCAGCATCTCGGCCGCGAAGTAGACCGCGCCGTAGCCGGTGGCCTCCGGCCGGATCAGCGACCCGCCCCAGTTCAGCCCCTTGCCGGTCAGCACGCCGCTGAACTCGTTGGCCAGTCGCTTGTACTGGCCGAACAGGAAGCCGATCTCGCGCCCGCCGACGCCGATGTCGCCCGCCGGAACGTCGGTGTTCGCGCCGATGTGCCGGTACAGCTCGTTCATGAAGCTCTGGCAGAAGCGCATCACTTCCTGGTCGCTCTTGCCCTTGGGGTCGAAGTCCGATCCGCCCTTGCCGCCGCCCATCGGCAGCGTGGTCAGCGAGTTCTTGAAGACCTGCTCGAAGGCGAGGAACTTGAGGATCCCGAGGTTCACCGACGGATGGAAGCGCAAGCCGCCCTTGTACGGCCCGATCGCGCTGTTCATCTCGATGCGGAAGCCGCGGTTGATCTGCACCTCGCCCTCGTCGTCGACCCACGGCACGCGGAACAGCAGCACGCGCTCGGGCTCGATGATCCGCTCCAGGATCTTCGCGCTGCGGTACTCGGGGTGCCGCTCGAGCACGAGCACCAGCGACTCCGCCACCTCCTGCACCGCTTGGTGGAACTCCGGCTCCGCCGGGTTCTTGGCACGGACCTGCTCCATCAACGACGCGACGTACTGACTCATGGCTCACTCCTTCGAGATCGTGGATGCGGGGAAAGACCCGGGCCCGTGGCGACGGCGACCCCGGTCGCGGCACCCGGGACGAAGTCGGCTCGAGCCGTCCGGACTGTCCCCCCGCCGCAAGCTCGCAGCTCTATTCGGGGCGCACCACTCCGCAGCCGATCCGCGCCCCGGCGTTTCCGGTCGGCTGGGTCTTGAAGTCGTCGGGGGCGGCGTGGACGATGATCGCCGTGCCGACGACGTCGTTGGCCGCCTTCGATCCGATGCTCCACAGCTCGGTCGTCAGCAGCAGCGCGCCGTTGCCGTCGGCGCCGATGACGAGGTTCCCGACGTCTCCCAGATGGAACGGCGCCGTCCCCCACTCGCCGTGCGCGTGGCTCGACGGGTTCCAGTGCCCGCCGGCGGAGGTCGCATCCGGGGCGCTGCAGTCCCCCTTCTCGTGCAGGTGCACCGCGTGGACGCCCGGGGGGGCGTGCTCGAGCGAAACCCGCAGCGTGATCGTCGCTCCGTCCTGAGTGAAGGTCGCGCTGCCCCGCACCTTGCTCCCGCTGGCCGAGCCGATCTGCGCGACGGCGCGCTGCGGTGCCGGCGCCGGAGTCGGCTCCGGGGTCGCTTCGCTCGCGGTCTGTGCGAGAACGCAGCCGATCCCGGCGGCCAGCGCGGCGAGCCCGAGGATCAGCCTGCCGATTCGATTCGTCATCCCGACCTCCTGTCCTGGCCGCGTACCCGGCGGCGCCGGGATGCTAGTGTCCCGGGCCCGAGGTTCGCCACCTCCCTCGACGTCGTCCGGTCGAGCCGGCCGCCGGTGCGGGCCCCGGACGACACCGCGACCGCGATCGGCCACCGTCCGCCCGCGGTGCCCGGAGACCGCGCCGGAACTCCGCACCCGCGCGCCGGCCGCCGCCCGCGCGCGAGGGCGATCACGACGAAGCACCGCCCAGCGCCGCCTGCACCAGGTGCGTGTCCACCGGATGGGCCGGCGTCAGGCGCAGCCGCTCGTCGTCCGCCATCGCCCGGCGAGCGGTGAAGGCGGCCCCGGCATGGCCGGCCCAGGCGCGGCGCGCGACGCCGTTGGTCACGTCCCAGGCGAGGGTGCGCCGGATCCGCTCCCCGGCCGCCTCGCTCCCGTCGATCACGAGGCCGAAGCCGCCGTTGATCGCCTCGCCCCAGCCGACTCCGCCGCCGTTGTGCAGGCTGACCCAGGTCGCGCCGCGCACGGCGTCGCCGATCACGGTGTGCACCGTCATGTCGGCGCAGGCATTGCTGCCGTCGCGGACGTCGGCGGTTTCGCGGTAGGGCGAGTCCGCGCCGGACACGTCGTGGTGATCGCGGCCGAGGACGATCGGCCCGCGGATCCGCCCGGAGCGGATCGCCGCGTTGAACTCGAGCGCGATCTCCCTGCGCCCGGCCTCGTCGGCGTAGAGGATGCGCGCCCGCGAGCCGACGACGAGCCCGTGCCGCTCGGCCTCGCGGATCCAGCGCAGGTTGTCGAGCAACTGGCCGCGGGTCTCGGGCGGTGCGCCGGCGGCCATCCGCTCCAGCACGTCCCCCGCGATCCGGTCGCTCGCCCGCAGGTCGTCGTCGTGCCCGCTCGTGCAGATCCAGCGGAACGGGCCGAAGCCGTAGTCGAAGCACAGCGGCCCCATGATGTGCTCGACGTACGACGGGTAGCGGAACGAGCCGTCCGGCCGCGCAAGCGGGGCGCCGGCGCGCGAAGCCTCGAGCAGGAAGGCGTTGCCGTAGTCCCAGAACGACATGCCGCGCGCCGCCAGCGCGTCGATCGCCGCGACCTGGCGCCGCAGCGACTCGCGCACCGCCGCGCGGAAGCCGGCCGCGTCGACCCGGATCATCTCGCTCGCCCGCTCGAACTCGATCCCGGCCGGGTAGTAGCCGCCGCCGAACGGGTTGTGCAGCGAGGTCTGGTCCGAGCCGAGGTCGACCTCGACTCCGGCCGTCACGAGCCGCTCCCACAGATCGACGACGTTGCCGGCGTAGCCGAGCGAGAGCGCCTCGCGCCGGCGGCGCGCCTGCTCGACCCGCGCCAGCACGCGGTCGAGATCGGCCTCCGCCTCCTGCAGCCAGCCCTGCTCGAGCCGCTTGCGCAGCGGCCGCGGATCGACCTCGGCGAACACGCCGACCGCACCCGCGATGACCGCGGCCTTGGCCTGCGCCCCGCTCATCCCGCCGAGACCGGAGCTGACGAAGACCCGTCCGGCCAGGCCCCCGTCTGCCGCCGCGCCGAGGTAGCGCCGCGCCGCGTTGAGCAGCGTGATCGTCGTTCCGTGCACGATACCCTGCGGGCCGATGTACATGAAGCTGCCGGCGGTCATCTGGCCGTACGACGTGACGCCCAGGGCGGCAAGCCGCTCGTAGTCCTCGGGCCGGCTGCGGCTGGGCACCACCATGCCGCAGGTCACGACCAGACGCGGGGCCTCGCGCCGCGAGGGAAACAGGCCGAGCGGATGGCCCGAATACAGCACGAGCGTCTGCTCGTCGGTCATCTCGGCCAGGTACCTCATCGTCAGCAGGTACTGCGCCCAGTTCTGGAACACCGTGCCGTTGCCGCCGTAGGTCACGAGTTCGTGCGGGTGCTGCGCCACCTGCGGGTCGAGGTTGTTCTGGATCATCAGCATGATCGCCGCCGCCTCGCGGCAGCGAGCCGGGTAGTCGTCGATCGGGCGCGCCCGCATCGCGTAGGCGGTCGGCCTGAAGCGGCGCATGTAGATCCGGCCGTCTTGCTCGAGCTCCGCCGCGAACTCCGCGGCCAGCACGGTGTGGTGGCGCGGCTCGAAGTAGCGGAGCGCGTTCGCGACCGCGCGATTGCGCTCGGCGGGACCCAACTCGTGGCGCCGCGGCGGGGCGTGGTCGACGCCGGAGTCGAGCGCGGCCGCGGGAGGCAGCTCCGCGGGAATGCCGGCGGCGACGAGCTGCCGGAACTGTGCGACCCCCGTGGACGAACTCATGGCGCGGAACGACCCGGAACGGGAATGTTACCAGATGCTCGCGCGGCCGCGTCGCTCCAATCCCGCCGCGGCCGCTCCTCGATCGCGGCGTCTCCCCGACCGCTCGGCGCGGCCGCGTCGCGGTGGAAATCAGGAGACGACGGCGCGGAGCAAGCGGCGACGAGAAGCAAGCCCGCGCGGGCCCAGGAGCGCGGGCCGACCGGATCGCCCACCGCATCAGGCGGGATCGGCGGTGGCCTGTCCGGGAAGCACGCCGCGGACTCTCCGCGGAAGGTACCGGTGACGCTCATCGCGGCCGGTCGATCCGGATCTCGGCGGTGCGGGTGCGGGGGTCCGCCAGGCCCAGCTCGAACCGCAGCGCGGACTCGAGGTCGGCGTGCAGGAAGCGGAAGCCGGCCCGCTCGAGCCGCGCCGGGCGGACGAGCGCACCGGCCAGCAAAAGCTCGCGGCCCATCTCGCCGAACAGCAATCGCAGGGCGAACGCGGGCACGGGGAGGGCCGCCGGGCGGCGCAGCACCGCCCCCAGAACACGCGTGAACTCGACGTTGCGGGCGGCCGTCGGCGCGGTGGCGTTGACCGCGCCGGAGAGGGAGGGATCGAAGATCGCGTGCTGCACGATCCCGACGAGGTCGTCGAGCGCGATCCAGCTCATGAGCTGCTTCCCGCTGCCGAGCCGGCCTCCCAGGCCGAGCCGGAACGGAAGCAGCATCTTCGCGAGGGCGCCTCCGCGCGCCGCCAGCACGACGCCGATTCGCAGCCGGACGACGCGCACGCCGGCCTGCTCGGCCGCGAGCGACGCGGCCTCCCACTCCCGGCAGGTCTCGGCGAGGAACCCGGAGCCGGCAGCGCTCGACTCGTCGAGCGGCTCCTCGCCGCGATCCCCGTAGTAGCCGATCGCCGAGGCCTGGACCAGCACCGCGGGGGGCCGCTCCAGTCGCGCCAGGGTCTCGGCCAGCAGGCGCGTCCCCTCGAGACGGCTCCCGCGGATCGCCTCCTTGCGCGCCCGGGTCCAGCGCCCGCCGGCCACGCTCTCTCCGGCGAGGTGCACCACGGCGTCGACCCCGGCGAGCGCCTCGGCGTCGATCACGCCCGCCGCGGGGTCCCAGCGCACCGCGCCCGGACCGGGCGCGGCACCTCGCGTCAGGCGCAGCACGCGCTGGCCGCCGGCCTCGAGAAAATCGGCGAGCGACGAGCCGACGAGCCCGCTCGCGCCGCTGACGGCGATGACGAGCGAGGCGCGATCGGCGAAGCGCGCGTGGCGCGCGAGGTCGCCGGCGGCGACCCGGTGGCGCCAGTCGTACTGCTCCTCGAGCCGGCGCTCGATGCAGCGCTCGGAGGCCAGACGGCAGGCGACATGCACCTCGTCGACGAGCGTCGCTCCCCCGGCCCCGCGAGGCTCCGCCGTCGTCACCTGCTCCCAGCGCGAGAAGGGCCCCTCGATCTGGCGCTCGACCAGCCGCGGCGGCCGGTCGGCCCAGGAGCGCTCGATCGCGAGGCGACCGCGCAGCGCGCCGGCCCGGACGTGGAACACCGGCCGGTCGCCGGTCGACTCGCGCAGGAGCTCGATCCACCCGGATGGCGGGGTCAGCCGGCGCAGCGCCGCCGGCCGGCGGCACCAGGAGAGCGCCGCGGCGGGCGAGACGGCGACCGGGGAGCGGGCGGTCAGACGCATCGGGGTCGAGCCTCGAGCCCGACGCGCGGCACGGGTCGAGCCCCCTACCTTGCCGCTCGGGACGGCGGGGGTCAAGTCGGTCGCGCGGGCCGATCCCGCGGCGGGCTTTTCCGGATCCCGGACCTATATTGACCGGGCGACGAGTCTGATCCGAAGCCCGGGCCGGGGCAGCGGGGATCCCCGGGGCGGTCCGCGCCGGCGCGCCGTCCCGCCGGGCGGGAGGAGCCGTGGTCAAGGAGATCCTGGTCGGCGTCGTGCTCAGCGTCGCCGGCGTCTTCGCGTTCCTGGCGCTGCTCATCGTCGGGAACAAGGCATGGCGTGACGGGCGTCATCGCTGGCGCGAGCGGCGGCGGCGCCTGATCGAGCCGGACGTGATCCGCTTCCTCCAGGGCGAGGGGCGCGGCATCCGCGAGGCGCTGGCGAACGTCGCCGGCGCGACGGACCGGCGCGTGATCGAGGCCGTCCTGATCGACCACGCGGCGCACATGCAGGGTCCGGAGCGCGCACGCCTCACGCAGGCGTTCGAGGAGATGAGCTTCGTCGACGAGTACCTGGCCGCGCTGCGCCATCGCTACTGGTGGTGCCGTGCCGAGGCCGCGGAGAAGCTCGGTCACACCGGCGCGCGGCGCACGGTGCCGTATCTCACGCGGGCGATGGAGGACGAGGAATCGTCGGAGGTCCGGCTGCGGGCGGCCAAGGCGCTGGGCGAGGTCGGAGGGCGCTCGGCGGTCACGCCGCTGATCCGCGCGCTCGACGCGCCCAATCGCTGGTCGACGATCCGGATCGCCGACATCCTGACGGCGATGGGGCCCGAGGCGCTCGAGGACTTGATCGCCGCTTTCGACCGGCTGAGCCTCCACGGCAAGGTCGCGGCGATCGACGCCGCGGCCGCCGTCGGCCACCTGCGGGCCGCCCCGTGGTTGCGCGAGCGGCTGGCGGACTCCGCGCGCGACGTGCGCTCGCGCGCCGCCCACGCGCTCGGCGCGATCGGCGATCACGAGGCCGGCTCGGCGCTGAAGCAGGCGCTGCGCGACAACCAGTGGCCGGTCCGCGCGATGGCCGCCAAGTCGATCGGGACGCTGTTGCACGTCGAGGCGATCCCCGATCTGTGCCAGTGCCTGCGCGACCGTGAGTGGTGGGTCCGCGCCAACGCGGCCGAGGCGCTGCGCCTGATGGGGCCGCAGGGGCTCGAGGCGCTGGAGCGCATGCTGGACGACTACGATCCCTACGCGCGCCACCAGGCGGTGCTGATGCTGGAGGAATCGGGCGTGCTGGACGAGGAGGTCTCGCACCTCGTCGATCATCAGCCGGACCGGCGCGCGGCGGCGCTGTCGCTGGTCAACCGGCTGGTGCACGCCGGCCAGCACTCGCGCCTGCTGGAGCTGGCCGAGAGCCACCCGCACTCCGAGGTGCGCGAGCTGCTCAAGCATCTGCTGGCGCAGCACGCGCCGCAGGAGGCAATCTCGTGAGCTGGCCGCCGTGGGCGGTCGAGGCCGTCATCCAGTTCAACTACGCGGTGCTGGTCTACTTCGCCGCGCTCAACACGCTGTACCTGGTGCTGTTCCTGATCAGCCTGGGCGCGGTGCGCCGCTTCGTCCACAAGACGTTCTTCTCCGACTACGGTCAGATCCGCGACTCGCAGATGAGCTGGCCGATCTCGGTGCTGGTCCCGGCACGGAACGAGGAGAAGACGATCATCGAGACCATCCGCTCGCTGATGCAGGTCAGCTACAGCGAGTACGAGATCATCGCGATCAACGACGGATCGACGGACGCGACGCTCGAGCGGCTGATCGAGGAGTTCGGGCTGGGGCGCGTGGACCGCGTCTACCGCCGCTCGCTGCCGACCGCCGCGGTGCGCGGCATCTACACTTCGCTGGCCCACCCCAACCTGACGGTGATCGACAAGGAGCCCGGCGGCAAGGCCGACGCGCTCAACGCCGGGATCAACCTCAGCCGCTACCCGCTGTTCTGCTCGATCGACGCCGACTCGATGATCGAGGAGAACGCGCTGTTGCGCGTGGCCAAGCCGTTCATGGAGGGCGGGACCGAGACGGTCGCCGCCGGCGGCATCGTGCGCATCGTCAACGGCTGCCGCGTGCGCGACGGGCGGGTGGTGCGGATCGAGCTGCCGGACCGGCCGCTGCCGGTGTTCCAGGCCGTCGAGTACCTGCGGGCGTTCCTCGCCGGCCGCGTCGGGTGGAGCGCCTTGCAGTCGCTGCTGATCGTCTCCGGCGCGTTCGCCATCTTCAAGAAGAAGATCGTGCTCGAGCTGGGCGGCTACAGCCGCAACACCGAGACCGAGGACATGGAGCTGATCGTCCGGCTCCACCGCCACCTGCGGCGGCGCGGCGTCGACTACCGCATCGTGTTCGTGCCCGATCCCGTCTGCTGGACCGAGGTCCCGGAGCGCCTGGGCACGCTGCTGCGGCAGCGCACGCGCTGGCACCGGGGGCTCGTGCGCTCGCTGTGGCAGAATCGCGGGATGGCGTTCAACCCGCGCTACGGCAGCGTCGGCCTGTTCGCGTTCCCCTACTTCCTGCTGTTCGAGACGCTCGGCCCGTTCATCGAGATCCTGGGCTACGCGGCGGTCGTGCTGGCCTACTTCATGGAGCTGCTCAACCCCGAGTTCTTCCTGCTGTTCATCGTGCTGTCGATGGTCTACGGCGCGTTCCTCTCGATCGGCGCCGTGCTGCTCGAGGAGATCTCGTTCCGCCGCTACCCCTACTGGCTCGACCTGATGAAGCTGATCGTCTGCGGGATCCTCGAGAACTTCGGCTACCGCCAGCTGCTGTCCTTGTTCAAGGTCAAGGGCTTCTTCGACCTGCTCGTCCTGCGCCGCGGCTGGGGGCGGATGGAGCGGTCCGGATTCAAGCCCGGTGGAGACGAAGAGATGAGAAGCAACGGCGAGAGACCGTCGGCGCGCGCCGGCGCCCGCGGCACCACCGTCGCCACGCTGCTGCTGGCGGCGACGCTCGCGCTGTCCCCGCAGCTCCAGGCCGTGACCGGCGCGGAGGGTGGGGCCGACGCACGGTTCGCCCAGGCCCGCGAGCTGGCGTTCGAGCGCGGCGACCGGGCGGCAGCGCGTGAGCTGTGCCGCGCGATCCTCGAGACCAGCCCGGAATACACCGACGTGCGCGTGTTCCTCGGCCGGCTGTGGGCCTGGGACGGGGACTACCCCGCGGCCCGCGAGCAGCTGCGCCTGGCGCTCGACGCCCGCCCCGACCACGCCGACGCGCGGCTGGCCCTGATCGACGTCGAGCTGTGGGACGAGCAGCCGCACAGCGCGCTGGCACTGGCCGAGGAAGGGCTCGCCGCGCGACCCGACGACCCCGAGCTGCGGTTGCGGCAGGCGCGGGCGCTGGACGGGCTGGGCCGGCGCCACGAGGCGCTGGCGGCGGCCGAGACCGCCTGGCGCGCCAATCCCGCCAGCCGCGCGGCGCGGCGCCATTACGTCCACCTGCTGGAGGAAGAGCTGCCGCACCGCTTCTCCCTGGACTACGAGTACGAGACGTTCGACGACGACGCGATCGACGACTGGCACCTGGCGTCGGCCGCCTACCGCCGGGTGTTCGGCTTCGGCTCGCTGACCGGGCGGGTCAACGTGGCCGACCGCTTCGACGACCGCGGCACGCAGCTCGAGATCGACGCCTACCCCGACGTCGGGCGCAACGGCTACGCCTACCTGAACTTCGGCGTCTCGTCGAGCAGCCTGTTCCCCGAGCGCCGCTACGGCGCCGAGTACTTCCACAACTTCGCCCACGGGTTCGAGGGATCGCTCGGCCTGCGGCGGCTCGACTTCGATTCGAGCGACGTCACGATCTACACCGGCGCGCTGGCGAAGTACGTCGGCCCGTTCTGGCTCGCCTGGCGCCCGAACTGGGTGGACAAGGACGACGGTTCGTCGTATTCCAACGGCTTCGCCGTCCGCCGCTTCCTCGGCGGCCGCTACGAGTACGCCGAGCTGTCGCTGAGCGGCGGTACCGAGAACGAGCAGAACCTGGTCACCGGCAGGGAGGACCGGCTCGACGACTTCAAGGTCTCGGCCGACGTGCGCCGGCGTCTCACGCCCCGGCTGCTGCTCAAGGGCAGCGCCGGCTACCGCGACCAGGAGTTCTCGTTCGGGAGCCGCTCGAGCTACTTCTTCGGCCTCGGCCTCGACCGTTTCTTCTGATCGACCGATGGCGCGCCTCGCCAGCTTCGCCGGCCTGTGGCTGCTCGTGGGCTTCAGCAGCGGGTCGGCCACGCTGCTCGGGCCGGTGCGCTGGCTCACGCTGCACGCGCGGGCCGCGGGCTGGTCGCCGGATGTCGAGCGGCTCGTGGTCGTGCCGCTCGTCGCCGCGTACGTCGTGCTCTCGGCGCTCGTCGCACTGTGGCTGACGGCGAGCCTGCGGCGCAGCCGGCTGCTCCACGTGCGGCTGGGTGTTCCGCTGCTGTGCCTGGCCGCGGCGGGAGGGGCGCTCTGGCTGTGGATGACGCCCGAGGCCCTGGGGGCGGGCGGGGGCGAGACCGAGGCCGTCGGACGCTCGTTCACCTTCGGCTCCTACCCGACCGAGGAGCGGATGCGAGAGCTGAAGCGCGAGGGCTATACGGCGGTGGTCTCGCTGCTGCACCCGCTGGTCGTCCCGTTCGAGCCGAAGCTGATCGCCGACGGGCGAGCCGCCGCGGAGCGGGCCGGCCTCGAGTACGTCAACGTCCCGATGCTGCCGTGGGTCAGCGACAACGGCGAAGCGCTGGCGCGGATCGAGCAGCTGGCGCGCAGCGGCGGCCGGCAGCGGCTCTACGTGCACTGCTACCTGGGCAAGGACCGCGTCCGGCTGGTGAAGCGGCTGGTCGAGCAGATCGACCCCACGGCGCAGGTCGCGGTCACGGCCGACCTCGACGCGCACCAGGCCCGGCGGCGGCTCGAGGACGGCATGCGGCTGGAGCGCGGCGTCGTGGTCCGGGTCGCTCCTGAGGTGTTCCTCACGCCGTTTCCCACCGACAACGAGTTCATGAGCTACATCCTGCCGGGGACGCACGGGCAGGTGCTGTCGCTGCTCGACCCGGACGACGACGGTGACCGCGCGTGGATCGACAAGGAGCGCGAGCTGCTGCGCGGCCACCGGCTGCCGTTCGAGCTGCGCCCGCTGCCCCACGCCGAGTTCGACCCGGCGCGGGCCCTGGCCGTGGCGCGCGAGGCGGCGGCGATGCCGCGGCCGTTCGTGGTCCACGCCTTCCTCGCCGTCGATTCCGGCCGCTCCCCCTCGGCCGAGGCGTTCCTCCAGGCGTTCCGCTCGGACCTGCCGCCGCTGCCGCCGGCGCTGTTCGTCGAGCCGCTCGCGCGAGGAGCGGCGCAGGTGCTCGCTCCGAACGTGGCGCTCGGGCCGCGCCCGGCTCCCGGCGAGTTCCGCGGCTCCCTCTGGTCGAGGGGCGTCCGCGAGTTCGTCTACGTCGGCGACGGCGCCGCGTCCGAGGCACGAGCCGATCGTGCGACCTGTCGCGCCGCGGGCGTCCCGTGGCACGCGCTCGACGGCCGCGCCGACGAGCTGCTCGCACTCGTCTCCGCCGGAGGGCCGTGGTACCTGTACGGGCCGTGGGCCGCGAAGCTCGCCCCGGAGGTCACGGCCGCCCTCGGCCCGGCGATTCCGCCCGAGAGCCGGCGCCCGCACGCCCCGGCCGCGCCACCGCGGGAGGAGACCGCGGCCGAACCGCCTGGCCCCGCCGCCGGTCGCTGGAACGGGTTCGACGCGTCGCTCCTGCCCTCGATCTCGAGCATCGTGCTCCTCGGTCCGATCCTGCTCCTGGCCGTCTCGCTCGCCGCCGCGTTCGCCGGCTGGCTGCGCGCCACGCGCGAGGTCTCGGCCCCCTACACGCGCAAGATCTTCCACTTCGCGATCTTCACGGCGGCGGGACTGCTGCACCTGCTCGGCGGGCTGTCCGCCGTCGCGCTGTTCGGCGGGATCGTCAGCGCCGCGGTCGTCTACGCCGTGTGGCGCGGCGACGGGTTCCCGTTCTTCGAGGCGCTGGCGCGACCGTCGGACGCGCCGCGGCGCTCGCTGTTCGTGCTGCTGCCGCTGGCGACGACCGCGCTCGGCGGGCTGGGCGCCAACCTGCTGTTCGGCGCGGCGGCGCCCGTCGGCTATCTCGTCGCCGGCTGGGGCGACGCGATCGCCGAACCGGTCGGCACGCGCTGGGGGCGGCATCGCTACCGCGTGCCCTCGATCGGCGGCGTGCCGGCGACGCGCAGCCTCGAGGGATCGGTCGCGGTGCTGGTCGTCGGTTCGCTGGCGGCGTTCGTCGGGCTGCAGCTCGGCGGCGCTCCGCTCGCCACGTCGCTCGCCGCCGCGGCGGCTTGCGGCGCGGCCGGCGCCGCCGTCGAAGCGATCAGCAACCACGGGCTGGACAACCTCACCGTGCAGCTGGCGGCGGCGGGGACCGCCTACGTGTTCCTGCTCTAGGATCCCGCGAGTCGCGGCCGGCGCCGGCCCCGCGGCGACGGGGAGCCGGGTGCACGCGGTCGATCCGGTCCGGTGCGGCGCCGCGACCCGACGCCCGGGCGCTCGGGTCGCGGGCGCGCGGGGCGGAACCGGCCGGTTCGGTCGACCGAAGCGGTCCACGCGACCGCGTGACAAACCCGGAGAATCCGCTACACTTCCCTTCTTTTTTTGCAGCGATCGCTCGAGGGGCGGAGATGATCGTCGGAGCCGTTCGCGAGACCTATCCGGGCGACCGGCGCGTCGCGCTCACGCCCTACGTCGTGCCGCTCCTGGCGAAGTCGAAATGCGAGGTCCTCGTCGAGCACGACGCCGGAGCCGCCGCCGGCTTTCCCGACGGCGCCTACAGCGAGAAGGGAGCGCGGATCGCCGCCGATCGCCGCGCGGTGTTCGCCGCCGCCGACGTGATCGTGCAGATCCGGGCCTGGGGCGCGAACCCGGAGCGGGGCCGGGACGACCTCGCGCTGCTCCGTCCTGGACAGCTCTTGGTCGGCTTCTTCGACCCGCTGAACGCCGCCGACGCCGTGCGCCGGGTCGCCACCGGGCGGGTCAGCCTGGTGGCGATGGAGCTGGTGCCGCGCTCGACGCGCGCGCAGACGATGGACGCCCTGTCGTCGATGGCGACGATCGCCGGCTATCGCGCGGCGCTCGTCGCCGCCGAGCACCTGCCCAAGATGTTCCCGATGCTGATCACCGCCGCCGGCACCAGCACCGCGGCCAAGGTGCTGGTGCTCGGCGCGGGCGTCGCCGGCCTGCAGGCGATCGCCACGGCACGCCGCCTGGGCGGCCTGGTCGAGGCGTACGACGTGCGCCGGGCGGCCGAGGACGAGGTGCGAAGCGTCGGCGCCAAGTTCGTCGACCTCGGGCTCGAGCTGCCGCAGGCGGAGGGCGCCGGCGGCTACGCGCGCGCGCTGGGCGAGGAGTTCGGCCGGCGCCAGCGCGAGCTGCTGGCTCCGATCGTCGCGCAGCGCGACGTGGTGATCAGCACGGCCGCCGTGCCCGGGTTGAAGGCGCCGATCCTGATCACGGCCGGCGCCGTGGCCGAGATGCGCCCGGGGTCGGTGATCGTCGATCTCGCCGCCGAGCAGGGTGGCAACTGCGAGGTCACGCGTCCGGGCGAGATCGTGCAGCACGGGGGCGCGACCGTGGTCGGCCTGGTCAACGCGGCGGCCGGGGCGCCGTTCGATGCGAGCCAGATGTACGCGCGGAACGCCACCGCGCTGCTGCAGCACCTGATCCGGGACGGTGCGCTGCGGCTCGACCCGGCCGACGAGATCACGGCCGCGACGCTCGTCACCCGCGACGGCGAGGTGTGCCACCCCGCCGTGCGCGAGCGCCTGGGGCCGGTCGCCACCGGCGTCGGCGCGAAGGAGTAGGACCGTGGGCTCCTCGATCCTGATCCTCACCGTGTTCGTGCTCGCCATGTTCGTCGGCTTCGAGGTCATCACCAAGGTGCCGCCGACGCTGCACACCCCGATGACCTCCGGCTCGAACGCGATCTCGGGGATCACGATCGTCGGCGCGATCCTCGCCGCCGGCCAGCAGGTCAGCCGCCTGACCGTGGTGCTGGGCTTCCTCGCGGTCACGTTCGCGATGATCAACGTGGTGGGCGGGTTCCTCGTGACCGACCGCATGCTGCGGATGTTCAAGCGGAAGTGAGCCGATGCGCGCCGCGCTGGTCAATCTCGCCTACCTCGTCGCCGCGGTCCTGTTCATCCTGACGTTCAAGGGCCTGTCCCACCCGCGCACGGCGGCGCGCGCCAACCGCATGGGCGCGTTCGGCATGCTGCTCGCGATCGTCGCCGCGCTGACCGATCAGGGCATCGTCGACTTCAAGATCATCCTGGCCGGCATGCTGGTCGGCGGCGGGCTGGGGGCCGTGCTGGCGCTGCGCGTGCGGATGACGGCGATGCCGCAGATGGTGGCGCTGCTGAACGGCTTCGGCGGCGCGGCCTCGGTGCTCGTCGGCGGCGCGGCGTTCGTCGAGCTCTTGACCCTGGGCCACGATCCGCCGGCCCGGGTCGTGGTCGCCACCGCCGCCTCGGGGCTGATCGGCGGCCTCACCTTCTTTGGCAGCCTCGTGGCCTGGGCCCAGCTCGAGGAGTTCGTGTTCCGCGGCCGGCCCGTGCTGTTCCCCGGCCAGAAGCTGGTCAACGGCGCGCTGCTCGCCGCCTGCGTCGCGCTCGCGGTCTGGCTGGTGTTCCAGCCCGAGGCGCTCGCGATCTACGCGGTCCTCGTCGCCCTCGGTGCCGTGCTCGGGGTGCTCAGCGTGATGTCGATCGGCGGGGCGGACATGCCGGTCGTGATCTGCCTGCTCAACTCGTACTCGGGGCTCGCCGCCGCGGCCACCGGCTTCGTGCTCGACAACACGGTGCTGATCATCTCCGGCTCGCTGGTCGGCGCCGCGGGCATCATCCTGACGCGCGTGATGTGCAAGGCGATGAACCGCTCGCTCGCCAACGTGCTGTTCGGCGGCGTGGGCGCCGAGGTCGTCGGTCAGGCCGGCGCGGACGCGGTCTACGCCGGCAAGGTCAAGGCCGTCAGCTCCGAGGAGATCGCGATGGTGCTCGACGGCGTGCAGCGCGTGGTGATCGTGCCCGGCTACGGCATGGCGGTCTCGCAGGCGCAGCACGCCGTGCGCGATCTGGCCCAGCTCCTGGAGCAGCGCGGCGTCGAGGTCCGCTTCGGCGTGCACCCCGTCGCCGGGCGGATGCCGGGGCACATGAACGTGCTGTTGGCCGACGCCGACATCCCCTACGACAAGGTGCTGGAGATGGACGCGGTCAACCCGCTGTTCGAGCAGACGGACGTCGCGATCATCATCGGCGCGAACGACGTCGTCAACCCGGCGGCGCGCACCGACGCCCACAGCCCGATCGCCGGCATGCCGATCCTCGACGTCGACCGCTCGAAGACGGTGATCGTGATCAAGCGCAGCCTGAGCCCGGGCTTCGCCGGGATCCCCAACCCGCTGTTCGCGCTCGACAACACGCTGATGTTCTTCTCCGACGGCCGCAACGCGGTGCTCGAGATCATCGGCGCGGTCAAGCAGGCCGCCTGAGCCGGCGCGAACCGGCCTCACCCGGCTCCGGCGCTCCGCCGGGCACCCGCGGCGGGGATCTCGGGCCGGCTTTCTCCTCGGTCGAAGCCTCGACCCGCGCCGGCGCGTCGTGTCACTCGACTCGCTCCGCCACGGGGCAGCCGAGGCTCTTGCTGTAGATCCCGGACCGATCGAAGCAGCAAACGCGTCGCTTCCCGGCAGCGAGCATCGCGCAGGCACGGTCGATCCGACGCGCGCGAGTCTCCGGCCGCTTGGCGGAGGCGATCCAGTGGACCCAATCCCGGCGCCCGATGGGCGTGAGGTCCGACCACGACGCCCGCGCCTTCGGGGCGGCCGCGAGAGCCTTCCGCAGATCTGCCGGCACCCTGGGTTCCGGTTCCACTCCCGCCGGCGCGATCTCCAGCGTGACGACGTCGCCCGCGTCTGCGCCCGCGGCGTCGCGCATCTTCCGGCTCACCTTGAGCCAGTGGCTGCCTCGTCCGTCCGGCTCGAGCGTGGCTCGAAAGGGGACGCCGTTGATGCTGCCTGCGACCGAGGTCATGCCGCGCGAGGGGAGCTTCGCGCTGGCGTTCTGCGGTAGGGTGAGAAAGGTCCACGAGGCGACCTTCGCGGTCGCCGCCGGCCGGAGGAGCGTCGCTCGGAAACGGATCTTGGAAGCGGGTTTGGCCATCGTCGCCCGGTATTCTCTTCTACGCCGATCCAGGGGAGCGAGGGATATCCGGCCTGTCTCCGGGCCGTAGCCTACACTCACGCAGGCCGCGCGACTCGACGGCCGGCCGCGAGCTGCCGGTGACCGGGCCGACCGCGGCGACGCATCCGTCCGGGGTGACGCGTTCGCCGCCCGCCGGGTGGGGTCCGTTCCGGGTATCGGGTTTTTCTTCGATCGATGATCGTCCGGGCACCCGCTTTCCGCGTTGGATTGCGGGAGGTCCGCCGGTCGGCGACCGGAGGGGAGAGCGCGGCGAGGGGACCCCCTCTTCGGGTCCTCGGTGCACACTCGGGGACCCGCCCTCGCCGCGCTCTTCCATCCGGCCGCCTGGACCGGAGCCGGCGACAAGAGCCCGCACGGCGTACGGCTCCGACCTCGCCGACCGCCGCCCGCGGGCTTCGACCGCATGCCCGTCGCCCCGCGGAGCCGCGCCCCGAGCCGCGGCAGGGCGTCACTCCGGGAGTCCAGACCAGCGACAGGGCGGCGATGTTGCCGTGTTAGGATCGCGGCAACGATGAATTGACGGGACGGAGGGATCGCCGTGGATGCTGGGGCTCACGCCGGCGAGGCTCCGGTCACGATCGCCAGCTACCCGAATCCTCACGAGGCCGAGATGGCCCGTGCCGTGCTCGAGTCCCAGGGCGTGTCCGCCATGGTCCAACACGACCACGGACCGTACTCGAGCATGGCCTCGTACTCACCGGCCTTGCGGGCCTGCTCTCCTCGATCCCGCTGCTGGCCTTCTACCGGGCGTGGACGAGTGCCGCACCCGAGCCGCCCGAGCCGCTGCTGGCCAGCCCGCTTCCGCAGACACCGACGATCGAGATCGGTCAAGCGTGGAAGGAAGGCGACGCGAGCCGGGAACCGCCCGAGCGTCCGATCTGGATGCTGCGGGTCCTGGGTGGGTTTGCTCTCGTCCTGCTGATGATCCGGGCCATCCGAACGTCGATGCGGCTTGGTTGACGCGAGATGACGGGCCCAATCGCTCGGCGAGCACGGCAACGACTGGAGCCGGTGTTCTCGCCTGCTCCTCGCACTCGGCCGCCGCACGCGCCGATCGCCGTCCCGGGGCACGGCCGCGGCGGCCGCCCGCGCCCCCGGGCTCAGGCGTGACCGCCGCTCTCGGCGACCCGCTGCATCGCCGGGCCGTTGACCCATTCCCGGGCGTGGAATCGCTCGCCCCACGCGAGCGGCGTGACGTCTCGGTACTCGTGCACGGACTCGTCCGCGACGAACCGCAGCCGCTTGCGGAGCGAGGCGCGGACGTTGGGGTCGGCACCGTGGTCGAGCAACAGGCGGGCGAAGGCGTCGTCCTGTCGCAAGCCGACGCGGAACGGCTGCGACACCACGCAGCCGAAGAGCGGGGTGTGCCCGCCGAACCGCTCGGGGTCGATCTCCGCCCTCGCGTTCACGTCGGCGCCGCGCTCGATCAGCCAGCGCGCGATCTCGATCTCGTCGTAGTCGACGCACAGGTGCAACAGCGTCGTGCCGGCGAGCGGCGTCCCGTGCAGCGCCAGCGACTCGTCCGCGTGGCAGCCCAGCTCGCGTGGGTAGATCTCGCCGTGGGAGAAGGTCCGGGAGAGGAGGTCCGGATCGCGGCGCAGGTGCCGCTCGAGCAGGTCGAGGCGGCCGCGATGGAGCGCCAGCGGCGCGGTGTCGGGGAGATGGACGCCGCGCTCGGCGAACAGCTCGAGGCAGCGGTGCTTGCCGCGTGGGTCGCGGCTGTAGGTCTCGAGCACGAGCGCCACCGGGGCCAGTCGGTCCCCGCGCTCGTCGCACAGCTCGGCGCCGAGCTCGGCCAGGAGCGCCATCCCCGGCCCGGATTGCGTCTCGGCCGGCCCCATCGCGGAGCCGCGAACCGGTCGGGCCCCGAGCGCGTGGAGCTGCCGCGCGGCCTCGATCTGCCCCTGCAGCACCGCCCGCTCGAAGGCGCGCTGCACGTCGGTCGCGCCCAGCTCGTGCAGCACCGCGATCACCCGCTGCCGCCCGAGGTTCGCCGCATACGACAGCGGGGGGCCCCAGTTGCCGTCGACCCCGCGGGCGTCCTCGACCAGCAGCTCCGGCCGCTCGAGCACCAGCTCGCGGACCGCGTGCGCGTCGTCCCGCCAGATCGCGTCGGTCAGCCGGCAGGCCAGCACGAGACGCGGCCAGCTCGGCAGGCCGTAGCTCCGCGCGAGGGCGAGCTGCACGTCGGCGAGCCCGGCCTGCCGCGGCTCGATCGGCCGGGGATGGTGCCGGCGCAGCTCTGCCCGCGCGGACGGATCGCCGCTTCTCGCGCCGCGGAGCAAGTCCTGCGCCTGCCGTTCGAGCCGCTCGAGGTCGGGGCGCACGGGCAAGTGACGGTCAGCCATCGCGGAACCTCCCTCGTCCCATGGCCGACTCGCGGAGGGACGGGCCCGCCCCCGGCAGGTCGTCCACGAACGAGACCGGCAGGACCCAGCTCGCCACGCTCTCGCGCGCGGCCCCACCCCATCCGACGCGACCCACGCACCCAGCCGCACCGGCCCGACCCGAACCGCCAGTATAGATGCCCGTGGTGCGTCGGCGCCGCGGTGCGCAGGACACCGACGTCGGTCTCGAAAGGCCGTTCGTCCCGCGGCGCACATCCTCGGTCTGGCTCGCCGGTCGTCGTCGTTCCCGCTCAGTGCCAGCGCGAGCCGAACAGCCACAGCGCCGCGGCCGCGATCGCCACCACGTCGGCGACCAGCACGACCCGCAGCCGGCCCAGGTTCCGGCCGAGCCGCTCGAGGCCCAGGCCCGCGAAGACCGCGAGGGCGGGGAGCAGCGACAGCCCGAAGAAGGCGCAGACCGTCGAGAAGAAAGGGACCTCGAGCGAGAACAGGACGATCGCGCCCAAGGTCCACAAGCTCGTCGTGACGAGCAGGAACAGCGGGTGGTCCCAGCGGGCGAGCAGCAGCCGGACCGCACGGACGAGGCCCGTGATGATCGCGAGCGTGGGCAACAGCGCGAGCCACAGCAGCAGGCTGCCGACGAGCCGGCCCCGGGCATCGTCGTGGGGCACGACGAAGCCCTGCGCGTCGGCCCACAGCGTCCCGTACAGACCTTCCCAGAAGCCGGACCAGCGCGACCACTCCGGCAGGTGCCACAGGTGCTCGCCGAAGCGCAGGTAGAAGCCGGCGGTGCGGTAGCCCGGGGTCTGCTCGTAGTGGAAGCCCGAGGCGGAGTCCCAGTTGCCGACAAACGGGTCGCCGTAGCGCAGCCAGTTGCGCAGGTAGAACCAGCCGGCGAGCGCGGCCGCGACGGCGAGCAGCAGCAGCGCTCGCCTTGCGATCTCGAGCCGCCTCGGCACCGGAGCCCCCGCGGCCCGCAGACCCAGCAGCGTGAGGATCGAGACCAGCACGAACAGGCCCGAGAACTTCGCCAGGAGGGCGAGGCCGCACAGTCCGCCCAGCAGGGCCGCGCGCGTCGCGCCGAACTCGCCGTCGAACAGCCAGCGGCTCGCCACGAGCAAGGTGCAGGACACGAGACTGCCCGCCAGCACCTCGTTCGTGACCTGGGAATTCATGACGAGCGTCATCGGCAGCGTCGCCACGAGGACGAAGGCCAGGCCGCGTGCGGCACGGTCGCGCGGCAGCAGCCGGCGCAAGAGCAGGCCCGAGCAGGCCAGGCTCGCCAGGCCGAAACCGGTGTTCACGAGCTGCAGGAAGACGACGCTCGAGAACCAGGGCGAGATCGGGGAGAGCCCCGCGCGCAGCGCGGCCGCGACGGCATAGAACAGCGGAGGGTGGTACATCTGCCAGCCCTGCTCGGCCAGCGGCGCGCGCCAGTGCTCCGCGACGTGGTCCACGTAGGCGACATGCGCCGGCCCGTCCGGCATGCGCGCCTCGAACCGCACGGCCGCGTGGAGCTGGAGCGCCGCAACGACGGCGAAGACCGCGCCCCAGACGCTGCGCTCCGCCGCCGACCAGGAGGCAGGCTCGGCGGGCGGGCGCGCGCGGCGCAACCACGGCTTGAAGCGCGCCGGAACCAGCGCGTAGGCCCCGAAGGCGATCGCGAGCACGAGCAGCCACCATCCGGCGGCGAGCAGCGGCGGGCGCGAGAAGAGGTTGCCCCGGCCGCGCAGGAAGACCTCGTCCCGCAGCGCGCGCGCCGCCGGGACCGGCTCCTCTCCCGGCTGGGTCGCCTGCCAGTGCCGGTCGCTCGACACGGAGCGCGCCTCGCCGCGGCCCTCGACGAGCAAGGCCGGCACGCCCTGGGCGTAGGAGACGCGGATCTCGATGCGGTTCGCGCCGCGGCGGAGCCGAGGCGCGAGGTCCACGGCCCGGCCGCGCTTCCAGCCCCCCGCCCCGGGGACCGCGACCGCCGCTCCGTTCACCGTCAGCTCGAAGCGGTCGAGGGCCGTGACGTGCAGCTCGAAGGCGTGCGGAACGGCGTCGAGCGTGAAGCTGCGGGAGAATCGGACGTCGGCCGAGCGGAAGCTCGTGGCGAAGAAGCCCGACAGGCGCGGGTCCGGATGAACGATCCAGGAGCCGCGCCGCGAAGGGCGCAGGAACTCGATCCGCGGGTCCAGCCAGGCGGCGTGGGCGATCGCGACCAGGACGGGCAGCGCGAGAGCCGCCGCGATCCACGGCCGCCGGCTCACCGCGCACTCGCCGAGGGCGGCACGGGCGTCCTCGGGCGCTCCGCGGGTCCGGCCTGCGCCACGGAAGCGAGGAACACCCGCGGGATCCGCGCGCCGCGACCGCGGGACGGCCGCGGGCGCGCGGACGATCGGCGCGGATCGTGGGAAGCACTCGATCGGCCGACCTCACGCGCTCTCGACTTGCACGCGATCATCGTCAAGGGTCCGGGACCTCGTAGATCAGGATCGTGTATCCCACCTCGTCGGCGGGAGCGCGCTCGCGAAAGGCGGCGAAGTAGTCCCGGTAGGCGGGCGCGGCATAGTAGCCGAGGAGCAGGTTGACGCTCACCGCGTAGACCCCGGGCGCGGGGTCCAGCGCCGGCGTCGGCGCCAGCCTGGGATCGAGCGGTGGCGGGCGCTCGTCCAGCTTCTCGCGGGGGACGTAGTGCGCGGGGATGTCCTGCCCGAAGTAGTAGAGCGTGATCCGATCGAGGCCGCGCCTCGCCACGTAGCGTCCGAGATCCGGCAGGCTCTGCCCCCAGTCGAAGTTGCTGTCGGCCAGCAGCCGCCAGCCGTTCCGCGGCCCGCCGGCCCACTCGTTGAAGTACGCGATCCCCTGCGGGTAGATCGCGAGCGACGACAGTGCGAGCCAACCGGCGCACGCGGCGACACCGATCCGCCCCGCCCGCGCGGCGAGCAGGCGCTCGAGCGCGAAGCCCGCTCCCAGGATCGCGAACGGCACGCACGGCAGCACGTGACGGAACCCGATGTGGATGTGGGAGCGAAGCGCGAACGCCAGCAGCACGAGCGGCGGCAGCCAGACGAACGCGGCGCGGCGCCAGCGGCGCCGGATCACCAGCTCGTGGACGGCGCACCCGAGACCGCCGAGCGACAGGAGCTGGAGCGCGATCGGGAACTTCACCGCCCAGGCGAGCGGAAAGTACGCGACGCCGCGCGCCTCGTCCGCGGCCAGCGGCCGGCCGAGCATGAAGGCGGGGAAGCTCCGCTCGGCGCGGTCCATCTCGGCGATGTAGACGACGCCGCGCACGAACTGCTCCGGCCACGGCAGCGCGCCGATGGCCCGAGCGGCGGCGACTTCCGGCGCGGAGAACCCCGTGCGGTGCATCTTGGCCAGCGTGTCCGCTTCGATCGGGCCGAGGCGGTCGAACTGCGACGCCGCGAGGATCCCCACGTAGAGCACGGGCAGGAGCAGCAGGGCGGGCAGGAACGACGCGGCGCGCGACCACCGCGGCCGGACCGGACGCCACACGAGGAGCACGGCGAGTGCCACCGGGACGAAGGCGAGCAGCGAGAACTTGGTGAGCACGGCCGCCACGACCGCGACGCTCAACTTCGCCGCATGCCCCGGATCGGGTCGCCGCGCCTGACGCCAGGCGCGATGGGCGGCGAGGAACAGCACCGCGGCCGCGGGGACGTCGGACTTGACGAGCGGGCCGTGGGACAGGAGCGTCGGCTCGAGCGCGCCGCATGCCGCCAGGAGCAGCGCGGTGCCCGGACCGAAGATCTCGCGCCCCCACGACCACAGGAGCCAGGTGACGAGCAGCGGGAACAGGACGAACGGGAGCCGGGCGAAGAACAGCAGGCGCCGTGCGGGGCCGGCCCCCAGCGCCGCCAGCGCGGTGCGGCCGATCCTGACCGACGACTCGCTGTCCCACGCCGCCGGATCGGCCTCGAGCGGCATGCGGGCCAGGCGGGGAATCCAGCCGCCGACGATGCGCGTCAGCGGCGGCGTGTCGCTCGGCTGGAGCACGTCCGCTCCGCGCCAGTACATCGCGGCGGCGGCGAGATGCGACGGCTCGTCGTACGTGATGCCGACTCGCCACGCTTCCCACACCAGGAGCAGCGCCTGCGCGGCGAGGATCGACACGAGCACCCGGCGGAGCCACCGGCCACGAGAGGTCGTGTCCATCGCGATCAAGCGCCTATGGTACCCGTGTCCCGAACGGCGGGTGCGCGACCGGTTCCGCCGCCTGCAACAGCCTCGGCCGGCCGCGGCGCCCGCCGGCTACGCCGCTCCGGCGCCGGCCACGGACGCCCCGGGGCCCGGAGCAGCGTGGTATAGTGCGGTCCCCGCGGCGACGGTCCGCCTCGTGCGAGCGCGCGGCCAGCTCCCGTGCACTTCGACGGACGCAACGGAGGCGGCGCGAACCGGCAGGACGACCGCGAGCGACGCGGCCCCTCGCTTCGGGCCCGGGATCGACAGGCAAGCGAGCTTCCCCGCAAATGGGTGAGTGCGCGAGATGTCACGCGAAACCGACCGTGAACCGCTCTACGAAGGCATCGACTACGCGGAGTTCTGGACGGGCCCCGAAAAGGCCCACATCGACCGTCTCGAACAGCGCGTCATCTGCAGCCTGCTGCCCGGCGGGGAGGCGATCGCCGAGATCGGCGCCGGCTTCGGCCGCCTGACGGGCAGCTATCTCGGGCGCTATGCGCGGGTCTGCCTCGTCGAGCCGGCGAGCAACATGCGCGAGCTGCTCGCTCGCGACTTCGGCGATCGGGCCGAGGTCGTCGATGCCAGCGTCTACCGCCTGCCGTTCGGCGACGGGCAGTTCGACGGGCTGCTGATGGTCCGCGTGATGCACCACCTGACCGAGCCGACCGCGGCGATCGCCGAGCTGCGCCGCGTGCTCCGGCCCGGCGGGTTGCTGCTCTTCAGCTACAGCAACAAGCGCAACCTCGGACGGGTCCTCCGCTACCTCGTGACGCGCCGGAACGATCCGTTCTCGCTCGACGTCGAAGCCTATGGGGAGACGCTGTTCGGCCACCACCCGCGCCGGATGGAGCGCTGGCTGGAGGAGGCCGGATTCGTCGTCGAGCGCCGCGCGGGCGTCGGCCTGGTCGGGAAGGTCGTCGGGGTGCTGCCGTTCCTGCGCCGGGTGTCGCAGCCGCCGCTGTTCCTCGCGATGCTGGCCGGCTCGCTCGAGATCTCCCCGACGCAGTTCCTGCTCGTGCGCAGGCGATGAAGGTCCTGATCGGCTGCGACGTCGATCCGGTCATTCCCACGGATCCCGCGCGCCGATTCGACGGCGACATCTGGAGCCCGCTGGAAGCGATCCCACGGCTCGGCGCCGCGCTGGGCGACGCGCTGCCCCCGATCACCTGGCTGATCCGCGCCGACGACAGCATCCGTGCGCTGACCGGCGACTTCGCCACGGGTTACCTCTCGCGCGAACCGCTGTGGACCGGGCTGCGGCGGGCCGGCCACGAGCTGGGCTGGCACATGCACGTCCTGCGCTGGCAGCCCGGACGTGGCCTGACGCTCGATCCCGAGCCGAGCTGGCTGGCGGAGGCTCATGCCTCGCTCGCCCGGCACTTCCCGGTGCGCGCGACGCGCACCGGCTGGGACTACGGCAGCGACTTCCTGCTCGGCGAGCTGGCGCGACTCGGCGTGCGGCTCGACTTCTCCGCGCTGCCCGGCAACCGCGTGTGGGTCGACTACGGCGGCGAGCGGCTCCTCGTGGACTGGATCGGCACCCCGGAGCGCGCCTATCGGCCCGCGCGGGGCGACTACCGCCGCCCCGGCCCGGAGCCGCTCCCGCTGGTCGAGCTGCCCGTCACGCAGTTCCGCAACCCGCTGCTCGGCCGCATCAAGCGCTGCGCCTGGCGCCTGCGGAACCGCTGCTTCACGCTCGCCGGCCTGAGGAACAAGACGCGCCTGTTGACCGAGCGCTGGGACCGCCTCCCCCCGCGCCGGGCCGGAGCCTGGGTCTTCTACTTCCACCCCGAGGATCTCGCGGGGGACGGCCTGGGCCGCGCCGGGGAGAACCTCGCCCGCCTGCGCGCCCTGCCCGGCGTCGAGTTCGTCACCGCCTCCGCCCTGGCGGCATCGCTCCCGGTCGAGTAGCCGAGCGACCCGAACCGCCCTTGGCCGTGCCCCGCCGCCCCCACGGCCCCTTCGCGCTGTCGACTCGCCGGGGGACGACCGCCGTTCGCTTCGTGGCGCGACGATCCACGGTCGGGCGACGGAGGGAGTCGTCACGGCCGGGCGTACCCGGCCGGGTGGAGGGCGTGGCGGTGATGCTGCTCGCACGGCCGCGAAGCTACACTGCCGGCCGATGCGCTGCCCGGAGTGCACCGCCGCCGCCCCGAGCGACGCCCGGTTCTGCCCGGCGTGCGCGACCCCGTTGCGCGTGGCGGCGAGAGCGGGCCGTCCCGACGAGACTCGAACGAGCCTGCCGGACTCGACCGCGCTCGCCGGGGAAGCTGGGCGCTTTGCCGCGGGCACGGTGCTCGGCGACCGCTACCGCGTGGTGGGGCTGCTCGGCCGAGGCGGGATGGGCGAGGTCTACCGCGCGGACGATCTCAAGCTCGGCCGCCCGGTGGCGCTCAAGTTCCTGCCGCCCGCGATGGAGCGTGACCCGGCGCGCCTCGTGCGCCTGCTGAACGAGGTGCGCACCGCGCTGCGGGTCACCCACCCGAACGTCTGCCGCGTCCACGACCTGGGCGACATCGACGGCCGCCACTACCTGTCGATGGAGTACGTGGACGGCGAGGACCTGGCGACGCTGCTGCGTCGCATCGGCCGCCTGCCCGAGGAGCGCGCGATCCGCGCCGCACGGCAGCTGTGCGCCGGGCTCGCCGCAGCGCATGGGCAGGGCGTGCTGCACCGCGACCTCAAGCCCGCGAACGTGATGATCGACGGGCGAGGCGAGGTCAAGATCACCGACTTCGGCCTCGCGGCCGTGGCCGGCGACGTCCGGGGCGAGGAGGTCCGCGCCGGCACGCCGGCCTACATGGCGCCCGAGCAGCTCGACGGGCGCGAGGTGACGCCGCGCAGCGACATCTACGCGCTGGGCCTCGTGCTGTACGAGCTGTTCTCGGGCAAGACGGCGTTTCCCGGGCGGACCCGCGAGGAGATCGCGGCGCGGCGCGAGACCCCGCCGACGAGCCTGTCGTCCGTGGTGAGCGGTCTCGATCCCGCGGTCGCGCGCGTCGTCGAGCGCTGTCTGGCCTCCGATCCGGCTGACCGCCCCGCTTCGGCCCTCGCGGTCTCGGCCGCGCTTCCGGGCGGCGACCCGCTGGCCGCGGCCCTCGCCGCCGGCGAGACGCCCTCGCCGGACCTGGTCGCCGAAGCCGGCGCGTCCGGCGGGCTCACGCCGCGCTCGGCGCTGTCGCTCGCCGCGTGGATCGCCGTCGCCGTGACCGCAGCGATCCCGCTTTCGCGCGACGTGCTGCTCGCGAGCCGCGCGCGACTCGACCGCCCGCCCGAAGTCCTCGCCGACGAGGCGCGCGAGGTGATCCGGGCTGCCGGCTGGGGCGCCGACGCCGTGGACGACGACTTCGAGTTCGTGCCGAACTGGCCCCTGCTCACCCACCTGCGATCGCTGCCGGCGGCGCGGGGCCGCTGGGACCTGCTCGAGCGGGGCGGCGGCGGGCTGCTCTTCGCCTACCGCGAGAGCCCGGTGCCGCTCGAGCGCATGAGCGCGGCCGTGATCGGCGAGCGGATGAGCGATCCGCCGCCCACGCGCCCCGGCATGGTGCAGGTCACGCTCGACTCCGCAGGTCGGCTGCGCCGGTTCCATGCCGTTCCCCCGGCCCTCGCTCCCGGGGGCGAGCCCGCCGCGCTCGACTGGAGCCCGCTGCTCGCCGCGGCCGGACTCGACCCGGCGGCGCTGACTGCGGTCGAGCCGATGGTGCGGCCGCCGGCGTTCAGCGACCGGCGCTTCGCCTGGAAGGGAGGCGATCCGGCGGCGGGCGGCGGCGAGATCCGCATCGAGGCCGCCGCGCTCGACGGACGGCCGGTCGCTTTCGCCGTGCTCGATCGCTGGGAGGTCCCGGACGTGGGAGGGGGCGCGCCGGCGCCGGGCTCGTGGCAGAAGGCGTCGAGCGTCGTGCGCACGGCGTGGTGGGCGATCGTGGTCGGCGGCGCGGCGATCGTGGCGGTGCGAAACGTGCGCCTCGGTCGCGGCGATCGGCGAACGGCGCTGCGTCTCGGTCTCTACCTGGGCGCTGTGCGGCTGGTGTGGCTGCTCGACGCCCACCATCCGGCGTCCCGGGCGGAGATCGACCTGATCATCGGCCACTCGGCCTACGCCCTCTACCGCCTGGGCCTGGTCTACCTGTTCTATCTGGCGCTCGAGCCGTACGCGCGCCGGCTGTGGCCCGAGATGCTCGTCTCCTGGGTGCGCGTGTTCAGCGGCCGCTTCCGCGACGCGCGGGTCGGTCGCGACGTCCTGATCGGCGTGGCGTGCGGCTGCGCGATCGCCGTCGTCATGGGGACTGCGAACTCGTCGCTGGTCCGGCTCGGGCTGCCCGACTACGGGCTGCGGGCGGACCTGTGGTCGTACGAGTCGCTGCGGCATACCGGTGCCGCCGTCGGCTCGATCGCCGCGCTCCACGGCAGCTCGGTGCTCGAGAACTTCATCGGAGTGATGCTGTTCCTCGTGCTGCGCATCACCACGCGCCGGACCTGGATCGCCGTTGCGGTGACCTCGTCGCTCGCGGCAGTCATGTACAATCCGGGGAGCGGCGTGCCGTGGCCGTACCTCGCTTCGGTGGCGATCGTGGTCGCGCTGTTCTGGGTCATGCTGTTCCGCGCGGGCCTGCTGGCCCTGCTGGTCGGCTTCTCCGTCGAGGCGCTGCTCGGCGGCGTGCGCCTGACCTGGGACCTCGGCGCCTGGCACGCGAGGCCGATGCTGCTCGCGATCGCCGCCGTCGTCGCGGCCGCCGCCTGGGGGTTCTGGGCGTCGCTTGCCGGGCGGCCGCTGTTCCGCGACGAGATCCAGGAGGAAGCGCTGCGCTGAAACGGCAGCGGGGGCGATTGTGGCGTTCGGTCCGCCCGCCGGCGGTCGGCGCCCGGCGTGAGGGCGTGTCGGCCGGTCCCCGACTCCCCGTCTCGGCCGTCGGCGCCCGCGTGCTCCGGACCCGCCGGCGACGGATCCTGGCGCCGCGGACCGGGTGACCGGCCCGAACGACGGACGCGGAACCGTGGCGGTGTCCGCCCCTCAATGGTGTCGCGGCGGGTGCGGCGGCGGACCGAGGAAGAACGCGTCGGCGCGACGCGGGTGCAGCTCGTGCAGCTCCTCGAAGCGGCGGCGCTGCTCGGGCGTGAGGATCTCGAGCAGCCGCTCGTGCACGCTCCGCATGTGCTCGCGAACGCGCGGGGACAGCTCGGCCCGGATGCGCTCGGCTTCGTCGTGGCCTTCGCGCAGGATCGCGGCCATACGGCCGCGCTGCTCGTCGGTCAGCTGCAGCTCGCGCGCGATGTGCTCCTCGAACGAGCGGGCGATCATGCCCTGCGGCGCTCCCGGGCGGCCGAGGCGATGCGCGTAGTACAGGTGCGTCCCGAGCACGCCGACGACGACGCCGACGAGGAACAGCGCCAGCACGGCGGCGAGAGCGGCGGTGCGCTTCACGGCCGCGCCTCGCCCGCCTCGGCCACCCAGCCCAGCGGGTCCTCCGCCGGGCTTTCGAGCAGCAGCGTCGCGGGATCGGGCGTTCGCGTGACGGTCCACCAGACGAGCAGCAGTGCCAGCACGAGCGTCGCCGGCAGGAGGCGCAGCGCGGCCCAGCCGAGCAGGTCGCGCGGCTCGCGCTCGATCCTCGCGACCACGCGCTGGGCGAAGCCCGGGTCCGGCTCGACGCCGGCGTGGTGCTCGCGCAGCAGGCGCCGGACCTCGTCCATGCGGCTCATCGCTGCGATTCCCGCTCGAGCACGGCGCGCAGCCTGCGGCGCGCGCGGTGCGCGCGGACCTTGACGTTGACCCGCGTCCAGCCGAGCCGCTCGGCGGTCTCCGCGACCGACCAGCCCTCCCCTTCGAGCAGCAGCAGCAGGAACCGATCGCTCGGCGTGAGCCGGCGCAGCAGCCGCTCGACGTCGAGTGCGGCGTCGGGATCGACGCCGGCCGCGGCCGGCTCGCGCTCGAGCGGCTCCGCGGGGCGCTCGCGGCGCAGCCGGGCGTGGCAGCAATTCAGGCAGATCCGCGTCAGCCAGTGCTCGAACGGAGCGCGCGCGCGGTACGTCTCGAGCCGGCGCCAGGAGGCGAGGAAGGTCTCCTGGGCCACTTCCTCCACGTCCTCGCGTCTGCGGAAGAAGCGGCCGGCCAGACGGAACACGCGCCGCTCGTGCCGCCGCACGAGGGCGGCGAAGGCGTTGGAATCTCCGCCGCGGCTGGCCGCGACGAGCCGCGCCTCGGCCTCGTCGACCCGGTCCGCGGGTCCCGAAAGCGACATCTTCAGCGTTAAGCTGTGCACCATCGGGTGCGGGCCTCGCTCGGGGCAAGGGACCCCGCCGGGTCAGAGTGCCGGCAGGGCGCTCCGGTTACGTCCCCGGCCCAGTGTAACCGTTCGGGCGGCCGCGACCTCTCACCCCGAGACAGGCGCGAGAGTCGCGCCTGCCACAGCTCCAGCCGGTCGCTGGGGACACAAGGAGTCGCCGGATGAACGAACAGCACGCACGCCGCCTCGGTCTCGCCCTCGCGGCCGTGGCCCTGCTCGCGATCGCGGCCGCAACGACCCTCGCCGGACCCGGGCCGGAGGTGCACCGCGAAGGAGCGCTGCACGGCGGACCTGGAGACACCGGCATGTTCCTCGAGCACATGACGATCCGACTCGAGCTGACCGATGCCCAGCGGGCGGAGGCGGAACGCATCGTCGAGGAGCGCCAGCCGGTGTTCGAGGCGCTGCACGAGAGGATGGTCCCCGCGCGCCAAGCGCTGTTCGAGGCGATCCACGCCGACGCGCTCGACGAGGGCGCGGTCCGCGCCGCCGCGGCCGGGGTCGCGGTCGTCGACGCCGAATTCGCAGTGGCGCGGGCGACTCTGCTGCAGAGCGTGCTCGCGATCTTGACGCGAGAGCAGCGGGAAGCGGCGAAGGAGATGATCGGCGAGGCGCGGGAGTTCCACGCGGACCATCCGGGTGGCGCGCCCGGCTTCCATGGCGGACCGCACCGCCATCCGCACAGGACGCGAAGCGGGAGCTAGCCGGAGACCGGCGCGGGGACGGGCACCGGTCGCGGTCCTGTCCCCGCACGTCGCGCGGTCGGCCGGTTCGGCGCCCGGGCGACCTCGGGCGCTGCGCCGACTCGGACCTCGACCCGGGGAACGCTCACCTCGGGTCACCGGGAGACGTCGTCGTTCGGCGGGAGCATCCTGCGCTTCGCCGGGCGTCGCGCGGTCACTGCAACGACGCGGCACCCGGCGCGGTCAGGCGTGGGAGCCGCGGGCGAGCGGTCGCGTCAAACAGGTAGGCCCGCCGGCGCCGCTCACGCTGATCTCGGCCCCGGCGTATTCCAGGACGTCCGAGCCCGCCGCCTCGAGCGCGCGCCGCGTCAGCGGATTGCCGGCCAGCATCAGGCACCGTCTCGGTCCGAGTGCCAGCACGTTCGTTCCCATCGTCTCGAACTCCTGCTCGGGAACCTCGACGAGCGCGATGCCGCGTTCCACCAGCCGCTCGCGAAACGGCACCGGGAGGAGCGGCGAGTAGACGACCGCCAGGTCGCGGTCGACGGGGCTGACGAGCGACATCAGGTGCATCACGTCCCCGCTGCCCCGCCAGTGGGGGAGCGGGACCTCGATCACCTCGACGCCCGCTCCGACCAGCGACCGCAGCTGCCCGATGCCGTCGGCGTTCGTGCGGTATCCTCGACCCACGGCGAGCGTCCGCGCATCGAGCCAGACCAGATCGCCGCCCTCGAGGCGGCCCGGGGGCCGGATGCGGCCGGCGATGGGGAGATCGAGTCCGCGCAGGGCCGGCTCCTGCGCCGCGGGCTCGTCCCCCCGCTGCGGCTTGCCCATGCTGCACAGGATCAGACCCGTGGGCGAGACGATCGACGCGTCGCGGACGTAGATCGAGTCGAGCGTCGTCCGCTCGTCACGCGGCAGCCGATGGACCTCGGCCCCGGCGGACCGCAGGATCTCGATGAATCGGTCGTGCTCGTCGATCGCGCGGGCGAGGTCCGGCGGGCTCGCGAAGTTCAGCGCCTTCCACTGCGCGGCGATCGTCCGTGCGTCGACGAAGGCCTCGCGCGCGTGCTTGACGAGGACCGAGCGCAGGGGGTGGAACTCGGAGAGCGCGGTCGTCCCGTGGCTCGCGCCAGAATCCAGTGGCATGCGGCTGCGAGGGTACCAACGACGGGCCGGTCGTCCAAGCCGCGTCGGGTGGCCGGCGGCGGCGGTATCGACCCGGTGCGGGCGCGACCGGTCGGCTCGCGGCACGGGCGAGGCCGGTCAGGGACGCGAGGCGCGGGCCGCGAGCACGACGGCCGCGAGCAGCAGCAGCGCGCCGAGCGGTACGAGCAGGATCCCCGGGCCGGGATCGCCCGGGCCGGCGTAGACGCCGCCGATCAGGAAGCCCGCCGGGAGCAGCACCGTCGCCCCGGTCAGACAGGGCGATGCGGACTGCCAGCCGCCACCCGGTCGGGCGAACCGCGACAGCGCCAGCCCGAACAGCACGTGCACGAGCGACAGGAGCGAGCCGTGCGCGTGCGCCAGAGTGAGCATCAGGCGACGCGTCTCGTTGGACACGTCGAGGTACCAGCGAACCTTGAATCCGTGCAACGTCTCGAGCGCGATCCCCAGCGTCAGGAACACGAGCAGCGACCACCAGCCGAAGCGCAGGTGCCGTGCGGCGAGCGCGCGGCTTTCGTCCACGGTCAACGGAGTCGCCACGGTCGTTTCCGCATGGGATCCGCCACCATTCCGTTGCGCGGAACTAGCGTCCCGCGGACGCGATCAGCTCGCGGATCTCCTCGGCCTGCGGGTCATGCGGGCTCCGCGCGAGATAGTAGCCGAGCAGCTCGACCATGCGAGCCTCGACGCCGGGCTCGATCTCGCGCAGTCTGGCATAGGCCAGACCCAGATCCCGGTAGCTGCCGGGAGCAGGACCGGGGTGGAGCCGCAGGATCCGCTCGAGCAGCTCGGCCGAGTGCCGGAACGACGCGTACCCTTCCGCGTCGCGGGTGGCGTGGAACAGCCGCCGCGCCCGGTCCTCTTCGCGAGCCCAGTATTGCCGGTAGAACCAGGAGGCCCAGGGTCTGCCGCGGATCTCCGCCGGATCCGGCGGCTCGTACCGCCGATACGCTTCCGAGGCGGCGAGGTAGTCCCCGAACGACAGCCTCGCGTCGCGCGGGAGGATCCGGTTCGCGAAGCCGACGTTCCATGCCTGGTAGTCGCGGCCCAGGCTCCTCTTCTCCACGTCGCTCAACGGAATGCCGACGAACACCGTCCGGTCCGGGTTGAGGTCGAGGAACTCCCGCAGGTCCGTTCCACCGGCCCCCTCCGGCATCCGGATCCCGGGATCGCGGTGCGCGACGGCCTCGGCCAGCCACGCCGTCGAGAGCAGATCCAGCGGAAGGACGATCACGTCCGGCCGAGCTCCCTCGCAGTCCTGCAGGTAGCGCGCGGTGTTGACGAACAGGTCGCCCCGCGCCAGGTACACGGCTCCCTCGGGTAGCGACTCGAGCGTCGCCCTGGAGAACTCGGTGGCGTGGCGGCTCTCCGAGGCATCCTCGGTCCGGTAGTGCAGGACGAGCTGCGCCAGGACCAGGCCGACGGCCGCGATCGGCGCGACCCGGCGGACGCGCCGCCCGGCGAGCGCGGCCAGGTCGGCAAGCCCCTTCGCCGCGAACAGGCTCAGCACCAGGTTCGGGACCTGCCAGAACCGGGAGAGGATCTCCCGGTCGCTCGACCGGGCCAGCGGGATGTTCGCCAGCGCGTGGAACACCACGACATAGACCAGGAGCGTTCCGAGCAGCACTCTTCCGAACGACAGCAGCGGGCCGCGTTCGGTCGCCGCCCGGGCGATGCCGACCAGCGCCAGGACCGACCCGACGTAGAGCAGCTGTTCCCAGCTGTCGCGGGCGAAGAGGCCCAGGTTGGCCGCGAAGCTCGCCCCGGCGCCGTCGCCGACCAGCCGGAAGGTCCCGTACTCCCGGCGCAGGACGTGGTCGACGAACCCCTGGACCGTGCCGGCATCGCCCCAGGACGCGAGCAGCTTCCGCGAAGCCGCCCACGGCAGGTAGGCGTAGGGGGTCGACCCCAGCGCGGCGAGTGCGACGGCGATCCCGACCGACCGGGGACCGACCAGGGTCTTGCGGAACCGCACGGCCGCGCCGATCGCGAGGGGCAGGGCGATGAGGGCCGAGGTGTGATGGTGAGCGAGGAGCAGCCCGGTGTTGAACGCCAGCAGGTAGAGCCGGTGCACGCTCGCCGCCTGCCACAGCCGGAGGGCGAGGTAGATCAGGCTCGCGACCAGGAGGTTGTTCAGCGAGAACACCTCGGCCACGACCGTGTAGCGCCAGGTGAGCGGCGAGAAGGCGAACAGGCCGGCGGCCAGGAGCGCCGCCCACGGGTCCGCGAGCCAGCGGACGGCGGTGAGGAACAGCAGCCCTGCGGCGCCTGCGCCGAACAGGCCGCAGGCCAGGCTCACGCGCCACGCGATCGACCCGAACGGCAGCGCCGTGAAGGCGTGAGCGAGCAGCGTGAACAGGGGATACCCTGGCGGGTGGGCGACACCGAGGCGGTACGCTACGGTCACCAGCTCGCCGCTGTCGGTGCCCTCGGGCGCGGGGCACAGCGTCGACAGGTAGACCGCGAGGGCCACGGCGCTGATCGCGAACGGCAGGACGGAGGATGCCGGAGAGGTCGTGCCCGGAACGCCCGCCACCCTCCAGGCCGGCACGGCCGATCACCAATCGTAGAAGCCGCGACCGCTCTTCTTGCCGAGGCGTCCCTCGGCCACCAGCCGCCGCAGGATCTCCGGCGGGCGGAAGGCGTCGGAGCCCAGCTCGCGGTGGAGGTGCTCGGCGATCGCCAGCCGGACGTCGAGGCCGACCAGGTCGGTCAGCCGCAGCGGCCCCATCGGATGGCGGTAGCCGAGCGTCATCGCCTTGTCGATGTCGTCGGCGGACGCCACGCCCTGCTCGAGCATCCGCATCGCCTCCAGCCCGAGCACCAGCCCGAGCCGGCTCGAGGCGAAGCCGGGCGAGTCGCGGACCACGATCGGCTCCTTGCCCATCCGACGCGCCACCGCCACGGCGCGCTCGACCGTGGCGTCCGAGGTGGCTGCGGCGCGCACGACCTCGACGAGCGCCATCAGGTGCACGGGATTGAAGAAGTGCATGCCGACGACGCGCTCGGGTCGGGCGGCGTCCGCCCCGATCTCCGCGATCGACAGCGACGAGGTGTTGCTCGCGAGCAAGGCGTCGTGGGGTGCGACGCGGCCGAGCCGCGCAAACAGCCGGCGCTTCAGCTCCAGCGACTCCGGCACCGCCTCGACGACGAGGTCGGACTCGGCGACGGCCGCATCGAGATCGGGCGCGGCCGCCAGGCGCGACAGCGTGGCGTCGCGCTGGGCGGCGTCGAGCTTGCCCTTCTCGATCCCCGTCTCGAGGTTGGCGCGGACCTGCTCGATGCCGTTGCGGATCGCGTCGGCCGAGACGTCGTGCAGCGCGACCTGCATGCCGGCGGCCGCCGCGGTCTGGGCGACGCCGTGCCCCATCGTTCCCGCACCCACGACGGTGATTCGTCGGATCTCTCGCATCGGCGGCAGGTGAGCGGTGATCGCACAGAATAGGAACTCTCCGCGCCGCGGTCAACGCGTGGCCCGCCGCGGTCCGGGTTTCCGCTTCGAGCTGAACCAGCGCCCCCGCCTCCGGTCGCGGGTCGGCGGGCGAACGGACCTGCGAAGGCGCCCCCGGGCCGCCGCGGAAGCACGGCGACGGCGGTCCGCGCGCTCCCCCGTGTCGGCGACGGGCGCCCGCCGCCCCCCGCGACGCGGGCCGCTCGGTGCGAGCGGGGCATCCGCCGCTCGATCCCGCCGCCCCGCGGCGGCGCCGGGGCTAGACTCGGTCGAGCCCCCACGACGGAGCACGCGGGGCCAGGGAACGGACGGCTTGTCGAACGAGCCCCGAGCATCGACGCCGGATCGCGTGACGATCGCCGCGTGGGCCGCGGCGGCGGCGGCGGTCCTGTTCCGCGCGGCCGCGATCCTCGATCTGCACGGGACGCCGCTGACCCGGGTCATGGTCGGCGACGCGATGGGCTACCTCGACACGGCGCGGCGCATCGCGGAGGGGCGCTGGTCCGAGATCGGCGTCTTCTTCCAGAGCCCGCTCTACCCGCTCCTGCTGGCGCCGCTCGCGTCGCTCGCGGATTCGGTCTGGATGCCGGTGGCCGTGCTCCAGGCCTGCGCCGGGAGCCTCGCCTGCTTCGCGATCGCCCGCTGCTCGGCGATTGCGTTCCCGCTGGACCCGCTCGCGCCGTGGCTCGCCGGCCTCGCGGCCGCCGCCTACGGCCCGCTCGTATTCCACGACGTCGAGGTGTTGCCCGCCTCGCTCGGTGCGTCGCTCGTGGCGTGCGGGATGCTCGCGGCACTCGGCGCCGGGCACCGGCTGCGCTCCCTCGTCGCGGGGCTGTTGCTCGGGGCGGCGAGCCTGCTGGTCCCCTCCCTCGGTCTCGTGGCCCTGTGGTGTGCCGCCTGGATCGGAGTTCGGGGCGCGAGGCAATCTCGCAGGCAGGGCGTGACCCTGGCCGCGTGCGTGATCGGCGGAGTCGCGGCGATGCTGCTCCCGGTCGCGGCATGGAATCTCGCCGCCGGAGACGTCGTGCTGGTCACGTCGAGCGGCGGCGTGAACGCGTTCATCGGCAACAACCCCGCGGCCAACGGCGCGTTCGTGCTGCCCCCGGCCTCCGGGCTGGACGGCGCGCGGCTCGAGCAATCGGCGCGCGAGCGCGCGGAGCAGCGCGCCGGGCGCTCGCTGCGGCCCTCCGAGGTCTCGGCATCCTGGGCGGGCCGCGCCTGGTCCTGGGTCCGCTCGGCGCCGGGCGACTGGGCCCGGCTGCTCGGACGCAAGGTGCTCCTGGTGCTCAACCACTACGAGATCCCGAATCACGTCAGCCCCTACTTCGTGGCCGAGCGCTTCGCGTGGAGCCTCCGCGCGACCCTGCCCTTCTGGTGCGTGCTCCCCTTCGCCGTCGTCGGCGGAGCGCTCGCCCGGCGGAGCGGCGGTCGGGGGAAGCTGCTGCTGGTCGGCATGGTCCTGGTCGGCCTGCTCGTGCCCGTGGCCTTCTTCGTCACCGGCCGCTACCGCTTGCCGGTGGCGCCGCCGCTGCTGGCGCTCGCCGGGGGCGGAGCCGGATGGCTCGTGCGGAGCGTCCGGCGCGGGGCGTGGGGGGGCATGCTCGCCGGGGTGCTCGTGATCGCCGGCGTGACGCTCGTGTCGCGGGTCCCGCTCGTGCGCGAGCGGGACTACGCGTTCGATCACCTCGTCCTCGGATCGGTCCAGCGCTCGCTCGGCCGGTTCGACGAGGCGGTGATCGAGTTCAAGCTGGCCGAGGAGACGGGACCGCCGGAGCTGCGGCCATCGCTCTGGCTGGCGCAGGCGCTGGCCGAGCGCGGGAACCGCGACGAGGCGCTCGCCGCGCTCGAGCGCCACGTCGAGAGGTTCCCGGATGACGCCGCCGCCGCCGCCGCGCTCGCGCGGCTGCGAGCGATGCCACCTCGACCGCACGCGCCACGTCCGCCTCGAACCGACTACGAGATCGGTCGCGAGCTGTCGCGATCCGGCAGCCTCGACGCCGCGGCGGCGGCCCTGACGCGCGCCGTGCGGCGGGACCCGACGCACGCGCTCGCGCTGGGCGAGCTGGCCCGGACGCGCCAGCGACAAGGAAGGCTGGACGAGGCGCTGTCGCTGCTGGATCGTGCGGTGGAGCTGGATCCGACGGACGCGCGGAACTGGAGGGACCTGGCCGCGTACTCGCTGCAGGCCGACCGGACCGAGCGCGCGCGAGTCGCGGCGCGGCACGCGCTGAGCCTCGACCCGCACGACGCCGCGACGAGGGCCATCGTCGAGCGGCTCGGCACCGGGCCCGAAGCTCGGCGCTGAAGCGAGACGCCCCGCGTGCGCCGCGGAGCCTGCCCGCGCCGGGGCGACGGCGGCCCGACTCCCGCCGGCGCGCGAACTCTCACAGGACTCCCAGCGCGCCCACGTCGACGCCCACGTCGTCCGCCATCCTGGCGAGCATCACGGCGTCCCGGCCGCCGCGCTCGACGTGGATCGCGGCCAGCAACGCGAGCAGCTCGCCCCGCGCCACGCGCAGCTTGCGGAAGCGCTCGGAATCGAGCGCCAGGTCGGAGGCGAAGGCGTTCATCTCGAGCGCATGGTTCCGCAGGAATTCCTGCAGCGTGAGCAGCGCGACGTCGGCAGCGCCGGAGCGCAGCTCCAGGCGCGCGCGGAGCATCGCACGCTCGCCGGCGTGGGCGTCGCTGTGCCGTGGCAGCAGGCTCTCGGCCTGGCGCAGCTCGGTTCTCGCCCGGCTCGCCTCCTGCTGATCGAGAAACAGCCTCGCGCGCGCGAGCCGGATCTCCGCGTCGAGGTGCCCGGCGTCCGCCGAGCCGCCGGCGCTCAGCGCGCGAGCCAGCGTCTGCTCCGCCTCCTCCGCGCGTCCGAGCCGGGCGAGATGCCTGCCCAGCTCGTACAGGTAGCGCTTCGGGTCGGCCTCCCGGGAGTGGAACCGCGCCAGGATCATCCCGTACGGATCGAAGCGGAAAGCCAGCGGCCGGTTTGCGACGGGGATCGAGAGCTGGGACGACTCGCCTCGCACCGTCAGCGAGCCGTCGATCGTGTCCGGCTCGCCGCCGCCGGAGGTCGCGGTCTCGACCTGGAACGGCACCACCGTGGCCCACTCCGTTCCGTCCTTCGATTCCGCGCTGCGCCGGACGACGTCCCAGCCCTCTCCCGTTCGGCGGACGACGAGGCGGAACTGCTCGCCCGGGAGCTGCCGCACCCGTCCCTCGACCCGCCAGCCTCCCGCGGGGTCGGGGGCGAACTCGTGCTCGTAGAACAGCGCCGGCATCCCGGTGCCGGTGACGTACTGGCCGACGAAGCCCGACAGATCGTGGCCCGACATGTGCTCGAGCGCGCGGAAGAAGGTCGAGGTCCGGATCGTGCGGCCGTTGACGGCCCGGGCCAGCGTCCCCAGCATCCGCCAGGTCGGCTCCGTCCCGAGGCGCTGGGTCAGCGTGCCGAAGACCGCGGCGCCCTTCTGGTAGACGATCGTCGCGTAAGCTCCGAGCCCGTGGTTGGCCCAGAGTCGCCGACCGAGCGTCACGCCGCCGACCGAACCGAGCGGCTGTCCCCCGAAGGTTTCGGCCTGCAAGGCCGTGCGCCACAGCTCGGCGTGCCGGCGCCAGTGGTCCGCGGGCGCGTCGGTCAGCTTGGCCAGGAACGTCGCGGCGGAGAAGTCCGCCAGCGCCTCGCTCAGCCACTGATCGCGGTAACCGTCCCACGCGACGACGTGCCCCCACCACTGGTGCGAGATCTCGTGGGCGATCGTCTCCAGGCGAACCTGCTGGGCGCTGCGGTTGTCGTGGATCGAGAACGGGTCCCGGCCCCCGTGCAGCGCGCCCTCGGCGAGGGTGACGAGGCCGAGCAGGCCCTGGGAGAAGCCGCGCTGCCGCGAGACGACGCTGAGCCGGTCGATCGGCAGCGGGCCGAGCTGCGACTCGAAGAACAAGAGCGCGGCCTTGGCGGCGCGAACGATCTCCGCCCGCCGTTCCTCCGCCAGCTCCTCGTCGCGCTTGTGGAAGGCGAACCGCAGCTCGATGTGTCCGACCGAATCCTGGACCAGGTCGAACTCGTCGACCTCGAACGAGAACGACCGGATCGGGATCTCGGCGGCGTAGCGGGTCCAGGCGAGGCCGTCCTCGGCGCCGCCGCCGAGGGGCGTACCGCTGCCCAGCAGCTGGAGCCCTTCGGGCCAGCGCAGCGTGACGTCGTAGGTGGCCGCATCACGGTGACCGGCGCGAGGATACCAGCGCGTCGTGCTGCGCAGCGTGCGGCGATCCCGGTAATGCCGCACCGGCCGGCCCGCGAAGCGCACGGTCAGCCCGTACCGTCCGCCTTCCTCGGTCGGCTCCCTCAGCGAGACCAGGACGGCCGAGCCGTCCCGGTAGAACGGCAGCGGGTGGTCCTGATCGTCGAGGACCTCGCAGACCTCCAGCATCGGCTCGAGCGACAGCGGAACCACGCGCATGCCGGCGACGCCGGCCGCGAGGCGAATCGACGCGGTCCCCCGCCCGTCCAGGCTCGGACCGCGCAGCGTCAGCTCGATCGCGTAGTGCGAGGGCTCCACGCCGGGCCGGTCTGCGGCGGGATCGGCGTCGCGGCGATGGGTGGACATCCACGTCTTGACCCACGGCCACGACTCGTTGTCGTTCTCGTCGACGTCCTCTCCCACGTCGACGCCGCACTCGCGCTTCTTGGTCGGCGCACCTCCCTCGGGCGCGTAGGCACCGAAGCCCTGCCTGCGCTCCCGCCGCTCCTTCCAGCGCAGGAACCTCCGTTCCTTGTTGCTCTCGAGGTCGTCCTCGTGAACCAGGCGGAACCGCCCGGCGGCCACCGGCTCCTCGTCGGCCGGGTCGACGCGATAGAAGACGGGGCCGAGCTCCGCCGACTGGATCCAGGCGCCGAAGAAGCCGGCGCCGAGCGCGTCTCCGGCCAGCGCCTTGATCAGCGCCGTGCGGGCGTCGAACCCCTCGCGCTGCGCGTCCTGGATCCAGTGGCCGAGCAGGCGGCTCGCGCCCTCCCGCTGCGGCGGGGTCAGGTCGACGCGCGGCCGGCCGGCGAGGAGATCGGCGAGGCCGCCGTCCCCCCGAACCAGGATCGCGTCGCCCACCGGCGCGTCGATCCTGCGACGGCCGGTGAAGAACTCGATCTGCTGAGCCTCGACGTCGTCCGGTGGGTCGAGCCGCAACCGGCCGGAGCCGAGAAACACCAGCTCGAACGGGCGCTCTTCGCCCGCGACCCGGACCGGAACCAGAGCGCCGCGCTCCAGCACCAGCGCGCCGTAGTCGAGGGCGATCTCGACGCCGTCCACGCCGACGGCCCCGGAGAAGTCGAGCGTGGCCCGGTCGAGCCGCTCCGCGATCTCGTCCAGGTCCGGCGCGGCGGCGGGCAGGGCGCGAGCGGCGAAGAGCGTGAGCAGGAGGCCCGCCACACCTGGGGTGGCCGATCTCATCGACCCATTATCGCCGACGCTCCGGCCGAACCCGGCGCGGGGTACCCCTTCACCGGCCCGGACCGGAATCCGGCGCGTCCGGCCCACCGTGCGGCGGCGGGAGAGGGGCGGCACCCGGCGGACGCCGGATGGGAACCCCGCGAAGGGCCGGAGCGGTAGACTCGCGCGCGTGCCGGGCGGCCGGGGGGAGAGGAGTGGCTTGTCGGACGAGTCCGTGACCGCTGGATGCCGGCTGCGAGCGTCGCGGTCGTGCTGCTCTTCGCCTCGGCCAACGCGCTCCGCGTCGGGAAGCGGCTCGGCTACTCGCCCGTCGTGATCTGGCGCCACGGCACGCGCGCGGAGAAGGTGCGGGCGGCCCTGGCGCTGCCGGGCGCGCTGTCGATCGCGGCGACGAGCTTCGCTCCCGGCCTGCTCGGACCGAGGCTCGCCTCCCCGTTCGATCCCGCGCTGCGCGCCGCGGGCTTCGCGCTGTGGATCGGCGGCGCGGCCGTCGTCCTGGCCTCGTTCCGCGAACTGGGGACGAGCTGGCGGATCGGCGTCGATCCCGACGCCCCGTCCGCGCTCGTGACGAGCGGCGTCTACGGCGTCGTGCGCCACCCGATCTACGCCGGGTTCCTCGCGTGGTTCCTCGGTCTCCTGGCGCTGCTGCCGAGCCTCTTCTTCCTCGCCACCGCGGCGATCGGCTACGCCCTGGTGCGGGCGCAGGCGCTGCGCGAGGAACGCTTCCTCCGCGAGGTCCATCCCGCGGCGTATGCCGACTACGCACGGCGCGTCGGACGCTTCTTCCCGCGGCTGGGGCGCCGCCGCTGAGCGGCCGGCCCTCGCAGCGCGGCCGCGCGCGAGCCGTGCGGCGGCCGCGAAGCCGGAGCCGGCCCTGCCGCGGTCGCCTTGCACCGTGTCTTGACTCGGTGCGCGCATCGTCGTACAAGGGCGGCATACGGTGGAGGAAGACCGCGTGTCGAGTCGGAGGTCTCCCGCCTCTCCGCTACAAGGGCGCCTCGTCCCGCGCCGCAGGGTGTGTCCCGTCTGGCTCGTCGCGGGGTCGCTGCTGCTGCTTTCGGGCGCGGGGCGATCGCAGGCCCACGTGGAAAAGGTCTACTGGACGATGGAGCACGCCGTCATGCGGGCCGACGTGGACGGCTCGAACGTCGAGACCGTCGTCTCCGTCCCCGGCGAGTCCGTCGTCGGCGTCGCCGTCGGGGGCGGGAAGCTCTACTGGGGACAGGGCTTCAACACCCTGCGGCGCGCGGACCTCGACGGCTCGAACGCCGAGACGTTGATCGGCGGCACGTACGCGCTCTCCATCGCGCTCGACCTCGCCGGCGGCAAGATCTACTGGACGGATGGAGTCCGGATCCGGCGAGCCGACCTGGACGGCTCGCACCTCGAGACCGTCCACGACCACGGCGGCCCCCTCGGCGGCATCGCGCTCGACGTCGCGGCCGGCTGGGTCTACGTCACCGAGTACTCCCAGAGCAACATCCTGAGGGTCGCCCTCGACGGATCGAGCGTCCAGGACCTGGACCTCCCTGCCGACCTCCCCGTCGGCATCACCCTCGACGTCCCCGGGGGCAGGATGTACTTCGCGAACCTGGACCTGTGTGTCGTGTTCGCCGCCCTGGACGGGTCCGATTCAGGTTGCTTCCTGCCGAGCCAGTTCGAATGGGTGGCACACGACGTCGCGGCCGATCCCCGGGCGCGCCACCTGTACTGGTCGAACAAGTGGTACGGGACCGGCATCTGGCGCAGGAGCCTGGACGGGGGGGAGAGCGAGAGCGTCGTGCCGAGCCTGCCCTGGCAGTTCATCAGGATCGCGCTCCTCGACACCTGCGGCGACGGAGTCCTCGATGGCGGAGAGGAGTGCGACGACGGCAACGGAGTGTCGTGCGACGGCTGCTCGTCGGCGTGTACGAGCGAAGCCGGTGTCGTCTGCGGCGACGGCGTCGTCAATCCCGCCTGCGGCGAGCAATGTGACGACGGCAACGACGTGGCCGGCGACGGCTGTGAGCCGGATTGCACGCCCACGCCGGCCGAGGTCCCGGGGTGGTCCCGCGGTGGCGCCGCGGTCGCCGCGCTGTTGCTGCTCTGCGCGTCCGCGGCCGTGGTTCGGTCGCGGAAGCGCTCCACGGGACGGTCACGCTCTGCCTGACGCGGTCGGAGAACCCCGCCGCTGGCAGGCCAGGACTGCGGTTGATGGACGACGGCCCATGACGAGCCCACGAGACATTCCACGGGGACGTCGGCGGTCGAGCGGGTTCGGCGTCGGCCACCCGTCCCGCGGGTCGTGCTCGCTGGCTTCGAAGATCCGCGCCATCCTCGTCGTCGCCCTGTCGCTCGCCGGCACTCCCGCTCTCGCGACGTGGGCGGTCGTGCTGGCGGATGCGGAGACCGGCGAGGTCGGGATCGGCCAGGCGACGTGTGTCGCGAACATCGACCTGCGCGCCCTGTCGGCCGTGGTCGTCACCGAGCACGGCGTCGCCACCGTGCAGGCCTTCGTCGATCAGTCCGGGCTCGCGCGGGCCACGATCCGCAACGAACTGCTGGCGGGCACGGCCCCCGCCCAGATCCTCGACGTCCTCGACGCCACCGACCCGAACCACGAGACGCACCAGTACTGCATCGTCGACGCCCAGGGGCGCGCCGCGACCTACACCGGGACCACGGCGCAGGGCCTGGCGTTCGCCGGAGGCCAGACGGGACAGGTCGGGCCGATCGCCTACTGCGTTGCCGGAAACGTGCTCACCGGCGCGCCGGTCGTCGCCGCGGCGGTCCAGGCGATCTCCGCGACGAGCGGGAGCCTGGCGGACCGGCTGATGGCCGCGATGGAAGCGGCGCGGACGATGGGTGGGGACGGTCGCTGCTCGTGCTCGCCGGGCAACCCGACCGGCTGCGGCTCGCCGCCGCCGTCGTTCGTGCGCACGGCGCTGAACGGCTACCTCGTCGCGGCACGCACCGGCGACACGGCGGCCTGCTCGCAGTGCTCCGGCGGCGACTACTACCTCGATCTGAACGTGGCGTTCCAGGGTGCGGGAGGCACCGACCCGGTGCTGCTGCTGCAGCCGCTGTACGACGACTTCCGCGCGGACATGGAGCATCTCCCCGACGCGGTCGAATCGGTCGCCACACTCGACCCGACCGCGCTCCTGCCGGACGGCAGCTCGACGGCGCTGCTCGAGGTCGAGCTGCTCGACCTGAACGGTGCTCCGATCGGCGTGCCGCTCTCGTCGTTCACGGTCGTGCACGCGCCTTCGAGTGACGGCGTGACCACGATCGGCGCCCCGCTGGACCTGGGCGGGGGGAGCTACGAGGTGACGATCGCGGCCGGGACGGTCGCGGGCGTCGACCGCTTCCGCGTGACGGCGGACGACGGGCTGCGGCCGGTGATCCTGATGCCCGAGCCCCGGCTGCCGGTCGGCGTGCCGGCCGAGGTGTCGGGTGTCCGCTGGTCCAGCCGCGTGCGGCTGGAGTGGGACGCGGCGGCCGGCGCGGTCTCCTACCACGTCTATCGCGGAAGCCTCGCCGCCCTGAGCTGCACCTTCTTCGGCGTGTGCCGGGACGCGTTCGATTCCGACCTGACGGACCTGAGGTTCACCGACCTGGCCCAGCCGCCCGCCGGGACCGGCTTCTTCTACCTCGTGACCTCCGAGGACTCGCGCGGCAACGAGAGCAGCCTCGGCACGTCGAGCTGCGGCGTCCGCTCCAACACCAATCCCTGCCCCTAGCGTCGGGTCGGCCCGTCCGCCGGGGGCCGCGGCGGCCGCGTTCTCCGCCGCGCCGAGCGACGGCGGGGCTAGGGAGCCGGCTCGTCGCCGCTCGTGCCGGCGACGTTGGCGGCGGTGACCTTGTAGAACTCGATCGCGCCCTCGCCGTCCGGAGCGATCGTCGTCGGCACGCTCGTGTCGAGCATCGTGAATCCGCCCTGCGGGGCGCCCGAGGCATAGAGCATGTAGTACTCCGCGGCGTCGTGCTCCGCGTCGACCGGCGACCCGGCCCAGCCGAGCTGCACCGCGCTCGCGGCCTTGCTCGCGACCAGGGTGGCTCCGATCCCGTTCGGCGGCTTCACGTACTGCTGTGGGTACAGGCTCGGGATCCGCTCGCTGCGAAAGACCGTGATGTTGCCGCCCTGCGAATCGTGGAGGATCAGCTCGAAGACGGGGAGCGGGACGAGGTCGTCCGTGGCCTCGATGATCCTGGTGTGCGTGGTGCCGAAGCCCTGGCTGGCGCTCGTCGCCCCGTTCACGTAGCTCACCGATCCGAACGTCATCACGACGTTGCCGGTCGTCGGCTGCCAGTCCGCGTCGCAGATGAAGCCGGCGTAGAGCCGATCCGGCACGTTCTCGCCGTATTCCCACCGCTGCCGGATCTCCATCGCGCCCTCGTCGATCTCGTACTCGACCCCGCGACTGAAGTTCTGCGAGTTGGGCAGCGGGGGGTTGCCGTCGAACGGGCTGGCGCGGTGGTTGCCGTTGTCGAACACGACGAGCGTGCCCTCGGCACTGAACATCGGGGCATGCTGATGGTACTGCCAGCGGAAGGGGGCGCCGATCGGCTGCAGCAGGAACGGCAGGAACTCCGGCGGCCAGTTGGCATGGTCGCCGACGATCCAGCGCAGCTCGCCCGTGGCCCGCGCGAACTTGAACACCGCGTCCTGATGGCGCGCCGAGACGACGATCGAGTCGTCGCCGGGATCGTAGACCACGGCGTTGGTGTGGACCCAGTCGACGCCCTGCCCCGTCGGACTCAGCGAGTCGTAGCCGATGCGCGTGGGGTGCAGGATCTCCGTCAGCGGCCATTTGGCCCGCAGCGTGCCGTCGGGCAGGAACTCCACGACCGGCTCGTCGCGCACGGTCGTGGTCGCCGTCGGAGCGCCGGGATCGGTCTGGCTCGTCGGGAAGTCCTCGACCTCGACGGGCTCGCGGCTCAGGCTGAGGTAGGTCCCCATCGGAGTCCGGAGCAGATCGTGGTGCAGGTTTGCCGCGGGATGATCGAGCGCGACGGACAGCGTGGAGTTGCCGAGCATGTCGATCTGCCGCACCTCGGCGCCGCTGCGATAGTACAGCTCGCCGTTGATCAACTGCCGTGTCGCGCTCATGCAGATCGTGCTGTACCAGACGACCGTTCCCGCGGCGTCGACGATCATGGTGTACCTGGGGCGTGGATCGCCGCCGGAGCGCGAGAAACAGTCGATGAGCGTGTATCCGGGCTCCATCTCCGCCGGCTCGCTCTCGCGCAAGGTCAGAAGCGGAAAGTCGTCCGGGAGCGGGGCCGTCAGCGCGAGCAGGCTGCCCACGAGCCCGCCGGGGTCGAGCTCGACCTGGACCGTATAGCTGCGATCCGGCTCGAGGCCGAGCACGGGAAGCTGGTGCAGCTTCCGGGCACCGGGGAAGCTCACGTTCGTCTGACCCGAGCCGCCGCTGATCGTGAGCCGGGCCTCGACCGGCGTGTCGGTCTCCAGCTCGACGACTCCCGCGAGCGGGGTCGTTCCGTTCGGGTCCATCGTGAGCGTCGGGCCCTGAACGACCTCCACCGCGCCCGCCGGGACGCAGGTCAGCACCGAGACGGCGGCGATCCCGATGACGCACCGGAGGCCGGCGCCGCGGCGCGCCGCGGGATCCGGGGGCGGCACGCTCCGCTCGAACCCGGACCCACCCCCGTCTCTCTCGGCGGTTCGGCGCTGGTAGAACCCCACCCCCAGCTCCGCGAGACGACGTGACCCATCGCTACCGAGCCTCTTCTACTTACCCTCGCAGGCGAGACACGTCAAGCAGTTTCGCCGTCCCGCGTCCGCTCTCCACACCGGAGCCGAAAGTCGGCGGAACACCCCTCACCGGACGATTTGCGCGGGACCCCACGCGGCGTCCCTCGACCCGACTCGGGCCAGGCGCACCACCAGCTCGGTGTCTCGGCCGCGCGGGGTGGGCCGGGCGAGTTCGGCCCGGCGCCTGTCCCCACGTCAGCGCAGCAGGTGGCACAGGTAGGCCGTGGCGACACCGAGGTAGTTGCCCAGGCCGTACCCGAGCAGGGCCAGCATGATCGAGACCGGGACCAGCTCCTCGCGGTGGTACCCCGCGGCCACCGGAGCCGAGGCCGCGCCGCCGACCGCGGCCACGCTCGCGACCGCGGCCATGCTGACGTCGAGACGCAGCAGGCGCGCGCCGACCGCGATGAAGCCGAGGTGAACCAGGATGCAGACGAACCCGGCGGCCAGGAACCACTGCGCACCGCCGAGCTGGCTCAGATCGGCCGAGGCCCCGATCATCGTCATGTAGACGTAGACGAAGGTCAGCGCCAGGGGCTCGGTGCCGGGGAGCTTCCTCAGCGCGGTCGCCGAAAGAGCGATGCCGATCGTGGTGACGAGTAGCATCGACCAGGTGCTCGCGGTCAGCACCGGGGGAAGCTCCGGGAGCCAGGCGGCGATCTTGCGCGCCGCCAGGATCGCCGCGAAGCCGAAGGCGAGCAGCGTCAGCACGTCGCGGAAGTGGATCTGGTGGAGCTTCCGCTGCACCGTCTTCGTCGTCTCGGCGATGAGATCGATCTCCTGCGGCGAGACGCGCGTGAAGCGGTTGAACCAGCCCGCCCAGCGCTTGGCCACGAGGATGATCGGGAAGTAGACGAGGTAGACCAGGTTGTCGACCACGACCACGACGCCGACGAACGCCTCCGGGGTCGCGAGACTCTCGGCCACCGCGGCGAGGTTCCCCGTGCCGCCGATCCAGCTCCCGGCCAGGGCGCCGAAGCCGGACCAGGCGTCCGGCGGAAGACCGGCCCGGAACAGGTAGAACGAGACGGCGGCCCCGATCACGATCCCGACGGAGCCGACGACCATCAGCACCGCCCCCCGCCACGCGACGCGCAGCGCTTCGCGGACGTCGATGTCGAGCAGCATCAGCACGATGAACAGCGGGACCGCGAACGACTTGAACACGTCGTACACCGGGCTCGACCGCGGGATCACGTCCCGGCTCACCGGCAAGCCGATCAGGCTGAGGTTGCTCAGCAGGATCGGCGTGATGAAGATCCAGATGATCGCCGGCAGGACGTCGAAGATCTTCCAGCGCGTCGTGCGCTCGAGCCAGAGGAAGAACACCGGGATCGCCGTGATCACGGCCATCACGCCGACGAGATCGGTGACGAGGGGCTCGGATTGCACGCGCGTTCCCCGAGCGACCGTGCTTCGGCGCCGGTCGGACAGTCTAGGGACCGACTCCACCGAGGTCAAAGCTCGGCCCGCCGCGGTCGGCGCGGATTCCCGAGGCGCGGCCGCAGCGCCGGCGCCCGCGCGGCTTGCGGCGGGGATCCGACAGCGGGCGCTGCTCAGCCGAGCCACCGAGCGCGGAGGACGGGCTCCCTGTAGAATGCGGCCGCTCCCTCCCTTGCAACCGGAGACCCACGCGATGCGACGGAACACGGTCCTCGTCCGGCTCGGGCTGATTCTGTGCTGCGCGACAACCCTCGGCGCCGACTGGCCGCACGTTCGCGGTCCGGCTCTCGACGGGCGCGCTTCGGCCGGAGGATCGCTCGACTCGGTCTCGGCCCTCGAGGTCGCGTGGAACGTCCCCCTGGGCTCGGGCTATTCGGGTGTCGCGGTCGCCGGGGGCCGCGCGGTGACGCTCTACTCCGACGGGGAATCGGACTGGGTCGCCGCCTTCGACGCCGCGAGCGGAAAGCAGGCGTGGGGCTTCAATCTGGGAGCGACCTACCAGGGTCACGACGGGTCGGACGACGGCCCGCTCGCCTCGCCCTCCGTCGGCGACGGGCTGGTGTTCGCGATCGGCCCCCGCGGCAGCCTCGTCGCCCTGCGCCTGGGCGACGGCACCGAGGCGTGGACGAAGCAACTCGTCGATGATTTCGGCGCGAAGGCTCCGGAATACGGATTCAGCACGGCGCCGCTCGTCGAGGGGCGGCTGGTGATCGTGCAGGCCGGCGGCTCCGGCGACCGGATGCTCGTGGCGCTCGAGGCGCGCACGGGAGCGACCGTGTGGACGCAGGGCGGCGACGGCGTCGAATACCAGTCGCCGGCCGTGATGTCGCTCGCGGGCCGCCGCCAGCTCGTCGCCGTCGGAGAGAAATCGCTTTCGGGCTTCGACCCGGCGACCGGGAAGGCGCTGTGGACCCGGGAGTTTCCCGACGGTACCGGTGGCAGCAGCACGACGCCAACCTTCATCGGCGAGGACCGGTTCCTCCTGCTCCTGGGTGGCGATGCGCGGGTGTTCCGCGTCGCGAAGGCGGGGAGCGGATTCGAGGTCACCCAGCTGTACGAGTCGGACGCGCTCGGCGGCAGCTACGCGCACCCCGTGTACCACGAGGGTCACCTCTACGGTTTTCGCGGCCAGATCCTCACCTGCGTCGACGCCGCAACGGGCGAACGGGTCTGGCGCTCGCGCGAGCCGGGTGGGGACGGCCTGATCCTCGTCGACGGGAAGCTCGTGATCTTCGGAGCCAAGGGGAACGTCGTCGTCGCGGACGCGACGCCCGGGGGATACCAAGAGCGTGCGCGCCTCCGCGCGCTCGCCGGCAGCAGTCTCACCTGGCCGAGCTTCGCCGATGGGCGGATCTTCGTGCGCAACCTCGACGCTCTGGCCGCGGTGGCCGCGCGACGGGGAGGCGCGCCGGCGGCGGTGGTGGAGCGGGCCGAGCCCGAGCACGAGTTCGGCCGCTGGCTCCGCCAGCTCGCCGCGGCGGGCGACAAGCCGGCGATGGTCGACGCGTTGCTCGCGCGGCAAGTCGGGACTCCGCTGGTCGAGGGCAAGTACGTGCACTTCGTGTATCGCGGCGACGTCAAGGACGTCGCCGTGGCGGGCTCGATGAACGACACCGAGAACGCGGAGCCGATGCTGCGAGCCGACGGCAGCGATCTGTTCTACCGCACGTACCAGCTCGAGCCGGGCGTACGCTGGGAGTACGCGTTCCAGACCGACTACGAGTCCTGGACGCCCGACCCGCACAACCCGCGCTCCGTGCCCGCGGTCGAGGGCGACCGGACGCTGTCCGAGGTGGCGACGGGCGGCCAGGCGCCGCCCAAGTTCCTCGAAGCTCCGACGGGCGGACGGGGACGTATCGACACGTTCATGCTGGAGAGCCGGGCGCTCGGTGCGGAGAGGGAGATCAAGGTGTGGGTTCCCCCGGGCTACGACGGCACCGAGCTCTCGTACCCGCTGCTGGTGGTCAACGACGGGGCCGCGTGGCTCGACAAGGGCTTGCTGGCGACGGCGCTCGACAACCTCGTGGGCTCGCGCGTCGCGCCGCTCGTCGTGGCGTTCGTCCCGGCGGGGCGGCAGTGGTGGTTCGAGACCGGCGGGAGCCGCACCGACGACTACGCGCGCATGCTGGCCGCAGAGCTCGTGCCGCAGCTCGAGCAGCGCTACCGGCTGATCGCCAAGGCTGAGGCGCGCGCGCTGCTCGGCACCCGGTTCTACGCGTTCAGCGCCGTCTACACCGCCGTCGCACACCCCGAGGTGTTCGGCAAGGCCGCGCTGCAGAGCATCTTCCTCGGGATCGGACACGTGGACGAGCTGGAGGCCAAGATCGCCCGCCGCCCGGACCCGGCGCCACGCTTCTACCTCGACTGGAACCGGTTCGACGAGCGCAACATCGACCGCGGCTGGGACTTCGCGCAGGACAGCCGGCGGGTCGCCGACCTGCTGCGGCAAGCAGGCTACGCGCTCGACGGCGGCGAGGTGCTCGACAGCCACGGCTGGGGCGGCTGGCGCGGTCGGATCGACCGCGTGCTCGTGTTGCTCTTCCCGGCGGGGTAGGCGAGCGTCGCGCCTGCGTCGTGAGGTCCGATGCGTTCGGTCCCGTGACGCGGGAATCTCACGGCTCCCGACGCGCCAGCCGCAGGGTGTAGGCGCCCAGCACGACCACCGCGACGATCAGCGTCGCCCACAGCAGCACGGACTGACGCAAGCCGCTCCCCTCGAGGCGCGCCGCCAGGCTGAAGTCCGGGTTGTCCTGCAGCGCGCCGGCCTCGACCTCGGCCGCGCGAACCGCGAGAACCACGTCGCGGACGCGCTCCAGCTCGTAGCGTGCCGCATCGTATTCGGGCACCCCGAGCAGCAGCCGGTACTCGCCGGCGGGCGCGGTCAGGTACAGCGCGGGCACCACGGCTCGCGCCTGGACCGAGCGGAACGCGAGCGGCGCGTCGTCGCCGTCCTCGATCTCGAGAATCAGCGAGGCGACGCGGGACGGTGGCAGCTCGACCGCGATCGGGCGCGGGTCGTCGATCGGACGCACGATGCGGCCGCCGGCGATCCGGCGCTCCTCCCCGTCCGCGAGCAGGCCGAGCAGCCGGTAGGCCCGGTCGAAGTAGGGCGAATCCGCGTCGAGCACGAGCCGCTCGAGCTCGAGCCGCTCGAGCGGCGGCTCCAGCGCGTAGCGCGATTCCCGGCCCGTGACACGCGGGCCTTGCACGCGCAACGGGACGAGCGTATCGACGGCGTTGCGCTCGATCAGGAACGGCCACTGTCGCGAGTCCTCGTCGGCGACGCGCAGATCGGCGAGGTCGGCCCGCAGCACGGCCAGGTCCTCGGGCGCCAGCACGAGGCGCGACAGCCCCTCGGGCGACTCGGGCACGCGCAGCCGCCGGACGCGGCGGAACGGTCCGCGGTCGACCTCCGCACCCGGGCGCATCGCGAACGCGAGCGCCGGCGCACCATCGTAGTCGGGGCTCGAGCGCACCTGGCCCAACCGCGCGGGCGAGACCGCGGCCGCGTCGTACAGGGCGGCGGCCGCCTCGGCCCGCTCGCCCGTGGCGCGGCGCGGAAGCAGTCCCGCCAGGTCGTAGCGCGGGCGATGGGCCCGGCCGCCGCCGAACCGCAGCGTGGCGCTCCCCCGGGTCGAGAAGATCAGCGCCGGCTGGCGCACGATCGCGATCCAGCGCACGTCGGCGAGCGGCGGGCTGTCGCGATCGTGGATCTCGACGCGCAACCGGTCGCCGCGTGCGGCACGCAGCTCGAGCTCGAAGATCCCGACCGGGGCGATGCCCTCCACGCGGAACAGCTCGGCCGAGCCGAGCATCCCGGCCGCGGCCCCCGGCCCGTCGTCCCACGCATCGACGCGACGGTCGAAGGTCGGGGTGCCGGTCTCGATGCGGAGCAGATCGGGGACGACGCCGCGCGGGCGGGCCAGCTCGATCACGCTCTTCCCCTCGGCGGAGCGGGTCGCGACCGTCTCGAGCGGGATCTCCAGGCGCCCGCCGCGCTCGATCGAGCGGGCGCTCTCCAGGCGAAACGACGGCTCGATCCACGCCGGCTCCTCGCTCACGAGCTCGATTCGCAGCCGATCGCCTGCAAACGGCGGGAGGGCCAGGCGCAGCTGGCTCGCGGGCCGCTGGCCCGCCAGGCGGAACACCGAACCCTCGGCGACGAGCGTGCGGCTCGCGCCGGCGGCGTCGAGCCCGTCGATGCGGACCCGCGCGACGAACTCCCTTCGCGCCGACTCGATCGTCAGCGCCCAGCTCCCGGTCTGGGGCGCCGCGCGGGGCAGTCCGATCTCGTAGCGCTCGTGCCGCAGCGCCGGCCCGCTCTCGCGCCGTTCCTCCGACCGCTGCAGCCCGAGCGGCTGCGGCTCGACGCTCTGCGTCACCTCGACCGATTCGGCATCGGAGGCGCGGTCGACGAGGTACGGGATCTCCCGCCCGTCCCCGTCGAACAGCCGCACGTCCGAGAGATCCGGCCGGCACGCGGTCAGGATCTCTTGCGGCAGGACGAGCCGTGACAGTCCGGGCCGCTCGACGGTCACCTCCGCCTCGCTCGGAAACAGCCGGCGCAGCTCGGCCGGCTCGAGCGCGAGGCCGGCGGCTGCCGGCAGCCACGCGAGCGTCGCCGCGGCGACCCGACGACTCGGTGCGCTCATGTCGTCCTCCGCTCCTTGCGGAACACCAGGCGCTGGTACAAGAGCGAGACCAGGATCAGCGACACCGCCAGCCCGCCGAGCGACGCGACGCGGTACAGATCGCTCAGGTTGCCGAGGTCGTAGAGGAACACCTTGCCGATCGTCACCAGCAGGCAGCCGAGGCTGATCCAGCGCAGCCCCTGGCTGTCTCGATTCACGCCGAGCCCGAGCAGCAGGAGCGCGTAGACCGCCCAGGCCAGCGAGACCGCCAGGCGCTGTGCCGGCGTCGCGCCCAGGCTCGGCACGAGCCGGGTCCCGGTGGCGAACCAGTCGGCGATCGTCAGGTTGATCCAGACGAAGACCACGAGGATGGCGGCGACGCCCGCCAGGCTCGCCCCGAGCGGTCGCTGCACGCGGTACAGGCGGCGCTCGCGCGCGACCAGCCGCTCGACCTCGGTCGGGCGCAGCAGCGCCGCACTGCCCACGAGCGCGGCCGCCGGCACGAGGTAGGTGTACATCAGCCAGTTGAAGACGCGCACGCTCGAGCGTGCGTAGTAGCCGGGGATCGCCGGGTTCAGCACGAGGCGCACCGTCGCCGCCCCCAGCAGCGCGAGACCGAAGTACTTCAGCCCCGGATGATCGAGGCGCCGCCACAGCGCGACCAGCCCCAGTCCCTCGAGCGCCCAGCCGATCGTGATCCACTCCTTCTCCAGCTGCAGCGGAATCGCGACCGCCGCGAAGCCGAAGGCGACGGCCGCGAACCAGGCGAGCACCGCGCGGCGCAGCGGCGCGTCGGCCGGCCACATCGCGCGGGCCCGGGAGAGAGCGGTGACCGCCAGCGCGGCCAGCGCCACGGGCAGGACCCCGATGAACGAGTCGCCGAACGCGGCTTCGAACGCGCCCTTCGTCGGCAGGAACCAGATCGGCCCGGAGAGCGCAGCGGCGTACCACGCGGCACGCTGCGTCGCGAACGTCTTCCGCGCGAGGAACGGCCAGGCCGTGAAGACCACGACGGACAGCCCCATCGTCACCAGCGCCGCGAGCGCCCCCGCCGGCCATCCTGCCGCCGTTCGCTGGTCGAGCGTCCAGGCCCAATGCGCGAGCAGGGTCGTCCCGGTCGCCACGGCGCACCAGGCGCCGTCCCGCCGGCGCGTGGCGGCCACGAGCGCGAGCACACCGAGGAGCAGCGCGGTGCCCAGTCCCGGGATCGGGGGCAGCCGGTGCGCGAAGCGCGAGAAGACCATCGACAGCAGCAGCAGCGCGGGAAGCGCTGCGGCCGCGTAGTCCGCGAGCCCGGCCGGGTCCGCACGCCGGCGCCACAGCGCCACGGCGTGCAGCGCGACACAGAACGCTATCAGCAGCGCGAGGTACAGCGCCGGATCCGGGAACACCGCTCGCATCCCGTGGATCGCATGCTGCAGCGACAGTCCGCAGCCGAGCCCGGCCACCGCCACCAGTCGCAGGGCGCCACGGCGCGGCAGCTCGGCGTGCCGGTAGAGCAGTCCGGCCAGCGCGATCCATGCGGCGAGCCAGGGCCAGGGCGGTACGGCCCCGGCCGCACCCGAGGCCAGCACGGTCAACGCGAGCAGCCCGCCCGTCGCGAGCACTGCGGCCGGAGCGGGCCCCTCGATCCCGTGCGGCTCACGGTCGCGCTCGACCCACGCGTGGTAGACGGCAGCCAGCCCGACCGCCACCGCCGAGACCTCCCACGCGAGCGGGGAGGTCAACGGGTGCCGCAGGAGCCAGACCCCGACGACGGCGATGGTCGCGGCCGCCGAGCCCAGCGCGAGCGGCTGCGTGCCCTGCGCGCGTCCCAGCCAGCACGCGGCCGTGCCGAGCAGCGCGAGCAGCAGCGCGATGGGAAACAAGTGCGGGCCCAGCTCCACCCGGCCGGCGAAGTACAGCGCGAACGCGAACGGAAAGAGGATCGCCCCGCCCTGCACGATCGAGCGGGCCCGTTCCGGCGTGCCGCCGGGAGCGAGGCGGCCGGAGAGCGCGAAGAGCACGGCGAACACCGCGAGAATCACCAGGCCCAGCAGCACCCGCTCCGGTCCCATCCGCGCTCCGATCCACAGCCCCTGCAGCAGCACGGTGCCGAGCAGGCTGAGCACGCCGAGCGCGGGCCAGCGCCGCCCGTGCCCGAGCGCCAGCAGGCCGAGGTCGAGCAGCAGCACGTAGCCGAACAGACCGATCGGGCGGTCCGTTCCGGTGGAGAGCAGGAGCGGCGTCGCGAACCCGCCGACGAGGCCGAGGACCGCGACCAGGAGCGAGCCGGAGCGGTAGGCGACGAGACAGCACGTCGACGTCACGAGGATCATCAGCACGAACGCCGGCGCGGCGCCGATCAACGCGTACAGCACGTGCGCCGCCCAGAAGGCGGCATAGAGGATCACGACGCCGGCGCCGGCGATCCCGCTCGAGGCCCACCCGTAGCGGCGCCTGCGCAGCCAGTCCGATCCGCCGAGGCAGCCGAGGCCCACCGCGGTCCCGAGGGCGACGCGCATCGTCGGCGTGATCAGGCCGCGCTCGATCGAGTACTGGAAGAACAGCAGCCCGGCGAGCGCCAGCACGACCGCTCCGAGCACCGCCGCGCCGCGGATCCCGATCCAGCGCTCCCAATCGATGCGCGGCCCCGCGGGCGGGGGCGGCGGCGGCGGCGCCTCGACCGGCGGCCTCCGCTCCGCGCGTGGAGGAGGCGGTGGTGCGGGGACCCGCGCCTCGGGAGCCGGCTCCGGAGACGGAACCGGCGCGCGTGGACGGGGCTCGCTCGCCGGTCGAGGCTCGGGTCCGCGCTCGGGAGCCGGTCGCTCCGGCGCGGTCCGCGGTTCACCCGGCACGCGCTCGAGCCGTGCGCGGAGGGCGGCCACCTGCGTCTCGAGGTCTTCGAGCCGATCGAGCCGGCGCCGCAGCGCGGATGTGCGGGTCGCGGACGCGATCGCAAGGGCCAAGGCCACGGGCCCACAGACCACGATCGCGAGGGCAAGGAACACGAGCGCGTCCAAGATGTCCCTCTCCGCCGGAGCCTACCACGGGTTGCGGACCCCGGAGCGATCCGATCTCGACCCGGGGCCCCAGGCGGAAGCCGGCGACGCGACTACAATGCCGCCGCGGTCGCGCTCCAAAGGAGAGGAGGAGCCGAGCGGTGCGAGTGATCGCGGCGACTCTGCTGACGCTCGGTGTCGAGCTGCTCCTCGGCTTCGCCTGCGTCGTCGCCGGCGAGGCGATGCTGGCGGCCTTGCCGCGCCCCGCGGCGCTCGCGGGACGCCGGGTTCGAGCCTGCTGGGCCGCGGCGCGGCGCGCGCTCGTGCCGGCCGTTTTCGGCGGCATCGTGCTCTTGGGGGCGGCGGCGGCGATCCTGCTCGCAACGGGGGGGCCGACACCCGCGCCGGTGCCGGTGCGGATCTGGCCCCATCCGGCCGGCTTCGCGCTCGGCGGCGGTATCGCGCTCGCCGGCTGCCTGCTGCTGCGCGACGCGGGCCGCCGCGAGGCGCGGGGGCGAAGGCCGGCCGCGCGCCGCCTGGGACGCGCCGGCGGGTGGGTGATGCTGCTCGGAATCGGCGCTCAGCTGATCGCCATCTGGGCCGACCTGCTGTTCGTCGTTCCGTTCCGACGCGCCGCGTTCCAGCGCGACGCCGCGACCGCGCTGGTGCTGGTGCTGGCGATGCTGGCGCTCGGGCTCGCCGCCTTCATCGGACCGGTGGCGGGGCTGGCGGGCAAGCCGCGGCCCGCGGTCCACGTCGCCACGCTGCTCTACCTGGCGGGCGCCGCCGGCCTGGCCGCGGTGGCGCAGGCGACCTGAGCGGCCGCGGAGCGCGACGTCGTCGAGCATCGAGCCTCATGCGCGACGCGGCAACGCCGTGACGTCGAGCCGCGCCTTCGACCCGACGGTCACGCCGCCCGCGACGGCTCGGACCGTTGGCGACGAGTGTCGAACCGCCGTTGGATTTTCCTCCTCGCTGCACTATCCTGGGCCGGCGGCACGGCGGCGCGATCGAGAGGTGGCGATGGGCGAGCGTCGGGCGTTCGACAAGTTGGCGGTGATCGGTGCCGGGAACATGGGCGCCGGCATCGCGCAGAAGATGGCGACCGAGGGTTTCCCGGTCGTGCTCGTCGACCTCGACGACGACAAGGTCCGGCGCGGCGTGGACGGGATCCGCCGCACGCTCGATCAAGGCGTCGAGCGCAAGATCTTCCGCCCCGAGCAGGCCGCGGCGATCCTCGGCCGCATCCGCGGGACGAGCGACTGGGGCGAGCTGGACGGCGTGGCGGCGGTGGTCGAGGCGGTGTTCGAGGACCTGGCGGTCAAGCGCGACGTCTTCCGCCGGCTCGACGCCGCCTGCCGTCCCGACGCGATCCTGGCCACGAACACGTCGTCGTTCTCCGTCTCCGAGCTGGCCGAGGCGACGCGCTCGCCGGCCCGCGTCCTCGGGCTGCACTACTTCTACCACCCGGCGAAGAACCGGCTGGTCGAGGTCGTGCCCGGCCGGCGGACGGATCCCGCGGTGACCCGCGCCGCCTGGGCGCTGCAAGAGCAGATCGGCAAGACGCCGATCGCCTGCGCCGACTCCCACGGATTCATCGTCAACCGCTTCTTCGTGCCGTGGCTCAACGAGGCGGTGCGGTTGCTCGAGGAGGGCGTCGCCGATCTGCCGACGATCGAGGCCGCCTGCAAGCGCAGCTTCGGTGTCGGCATGGGGCCGTTCGAGCTGATGAACGTCACCGGGATCCCGATCGCCCTGCACGCGGCGACCACGCTGGGGCTGGCGTTCGGTCCACTCTACCGCCCCGCCGCCCGACTCGAGGCGCAGGTGCGCGCCGGCGGCGGCTGGCCGCTCGACGGCTCCCCCGACGAGAGCCGGTACGACGCCGTCGCCGAGCGGCTGCTGGGCGTCGTGTTCCTGGTCGTCGCGGCGCTGGTCGAGGAGGGCGTGGGGACGATCGAGGACACCGACATCGGCGCCCGCGTCGGACTGCGCTGGCCGCACGGGCCGTTCGAGCTGATGAATCGCTGCGGGGTGCGGCGGGCGGCCGAGCTGGCGCGGGCGGCGGCCGCGCGCCACGGGCTGGCCGCTCCCGGCTCGCTCGAGGCGCGGGCGCGACGCGACGAGCGGTTCGCCTTCCGTTTCGTGCGCACCGAGCTGCGCGACGGCATCGCGACGCTGACGATCAACCGCCCCGACGCGCTGAACGCGCTGAACGAGAGCGTGGTCGAGCAGCTTCACGCGGCGGTGCGCCAGGCGGCGCGTGACGGCGCGGTCCGCGGCATCGTGCTGGCCGGCGCGGGCAAGGCGTTCGTCGCCGGCGCGGACATCCGCTTCTTCGTCGACAACATCGAGTCCGGCGACTTCCGGCGGATCGTCGCCTTCACCGAGGCCGGCCACGCGTTGCTCGCGGAGATCGACCGCTGCCCGAAGCCGGTGATCGCGCGGCTCGACGGCCTGGCGCTGGGCGGCGGCGTCGAGCTGGCTCTCGCCTGCCACAAGATCATCGCCTCTGCGCGGGCGTCGATCGCCTTTCCCGAGACCGGGATCGGCATCTATCCCGGGCTGGGCGGGACCCAGCGCCTGCCGCGGCGCATCGGGATCGGGCTCGCCAAGTGGCTGATCTACAGCGGGGAGACGCTCGGCGCCCAGCAGGCCCTCGAGGTCCGCCTCGTCGATCGCCTCGTCCCGCACGAGCGGCTGGACGAGGCGCTCGCCGCGGCGATCGCGGGCGAAGACGAGCGCGCCTCCCCCACCTGGCCGATCGCGTTCGCCGAGCTGGAGCGCTTCTTCACCGCGCATCCGGTCGAGGCCATCCGCCGCGGCACCGCCGACGCCGCCGGCAAGGAGCCGCTGTTGCGAGCGATGAAACGCGTGGCGCAGCGCGCGCCGCTGGCGCTGCGCCTGGCGGAGCAGCTGATCGACCGCGGAATGAAGCTGGAGCTCGAGGCCGCGCTGCGTTTGGAGCTCGAGCACCTGGTCGAGATCTTCCGGAGCGCCGACGCCCACGAGGGGCTGACGGCGCTGGGCACGCGCCGACCGTCGTTCCAGGGACGCTGATCGTGGACGACGGCGGTCGCGGCCCGCTGGACCGCGTGGTCGAGCGGCTGGCCCGCGCCTGGACGGCCTGCGGCTTCAACGGCACCCGGCTCCTGTGGCGCTGGCGAAACTACCGCGGCCGGCTGGCCGAGTCCGGCCTGCGCCGGGCGATCCTGTGGCGATCGGCCAGCACTCCGCACAAGATGTGCCGCTCCTGTCGCGCCCTGGTGCCACGCGGCGCCGGTCGCTGTCCCGACTGCGGCGCGAGCCTGTCGAGCGTCGCCGTGCCGGGCGTCGGGCGCCTGCTCGCCAATCTGCTGCCGGGGCTCACGGCCGCGACGTCGCTCTTGATGCTGATCAACGGCTTCTGGTTCCTGATGATGCTCCTGGCCCAGATGCGCAGCGGCGGCGGGAGGCTCGCCGGCTTCGACGTCGAGCTGCTGGTCCGGTTCGGAGCCGGGCTGAGCCGCGCCGGCGTGCTCTCGGGCGCCGAGGCGATCGGGGGGGAGTGGTGGCGGCTGATCACGCCGATCTTCCTCCATGCGGGGCTGTTGCACTTCGTCTTCAACTCGTTCCTGCTGCTGCAGCTCGGCCCGCTGGCCGAGGAGGTCTACGGAACGCGGCGGTTCTGGGTCGTCTACCTCGCCTGCGGCATCGCCGGCAACGCCGCGAGCCAGCTCCCCCGCGTGGTCATCACCGTCGGGGCATCGGGCGCGATCATGGGCCTGATCGGCCTGCTGCTCGTGCACGGCTACCGCAGCGGCAGCGTGCTCGGCCAGGGCATGAAGCAGCTCGCCGTCCGCCTGCTGATCTACTCGCTGATCCTCAACCTGTTCTTCCGGATCGACCACATCAACCATGCGGGCGGTTTCGCCGCGGGCGCGCTGGCCGGCCTCGTGGTCCCTCCGGCGCGGGCCGGGAGCGGAGACGGCCGGCTGTGGAGCATGGTTTCCACGGCCGGTGTGCTGCTCGTGTTGCTCGCGTTCTGGGGGGTCGCGCGCCAGGGAGCGCTGCTGGCGGCGCCCTGAGCCGTGCCTGCCGCGCGGCCCTTGTCCGGGAATCGAGCGGAGCCTAGGATGAACGCTGCCGCCGGACGTGCCCACGGGCCACGCCCGCGCGGCGGCTTCGCGGCCGGGAGGGCGACGGGATGATCGGACGTGCCGCGTGGCGGTCGCTGGCCGCGCTCCTGCTGCTGGGGCTCCTGGCAGGCTGCGCAGGTCAGCGGCGAGAGCCGCGAGTGCCGGCCGAGACGCGCGTGACCCAGCGGGACAAGACCGTCAAGGGCGCGGCGATCGGCGCGGCCACGGGCGCCGCCGCCGCGGCGATCCTCGGCGCCCGCGAGCTGGACGAGATCCTCGCGGGCTCGGCGATCGGCGCCGGGATCGGGGCCGGGGTGGGAGCGTACATGGACCGGCAGGAAGAGCGCCTCGTGCGCATCCCCGGGACCTCGGTCGAACGCGTCGCCGAAGACATGATCCTGCTGCGGTTCGACTCGGACATCCTGTTCGAGGTCGGCTCCTCGATGCTCGACGCGGCCGCGCGCCGCAGCCTGGATGCGGCGGCCGACGCGCTGACCGAGCAGCCCAAGACCGCGATCGTCTCGCAGGGCCACACCGATGCGACCGGCTCCGAGGAGTCGAACCTGTCGCTCGCCACCCGGCGGGCGGAGGCGGTGAGGAACCACCTGATCGGACGCGGCGTCGATCCCGGGCGGATCACCGCGATCGGCTACGGCGAGGGCTATCCGGTCGCGGGCAACGATTCGGCGGAAGGGCGGCGACGCAACCGGCGCGTCGATCTGCTGCTCAAGGCCAAGGCCCGCTAGCGCGCCGCGGGATTCCGCGGGGCGGCTGCCCTCGAAATCCACCCCAGATGGGCTTGGATGCCGCGTTGGAACCACGTGAAGTGGCGAGGGGGTCTCTGGCGCGGCAACCCACCTGGGGCGGAATTCCAAGGCACCCGCCCGGCGATCCTTCAGATTCCCAGCTTCGCCTCCAACTCGCTCGCCAGCCGCGAGGCCGACATCGCTCCCTCGTGGCGCCCGCGGATCCGCCCTCCGCGGTCGATGAAGAAGGTGGCCGGCAGGATCTCGTAGAGGAACCGGTGCTCGATCCGTGGCAGCTCCGCCTCCGGAACGAACAGCAGCGGGGCCGTCAGCTTGCTGCGCTCGGCGACGATCAGCATCGACTCCGCCGTGCCGCCCTCGTCGGCTGCGACGAACACGATCGGCGCCCGGTCCTCGTCCCGCAGACGCTGCAGCTGCGGCAGCTCCTCGCGGCAGACGTCGCACCAGGAGGCCACGAACTGCAGCACGATGCCGCGGTCCGCGGCCAGCTCGCCGAGCGACATGGACCGCCCGTGGGTCGCGCTGTGCGGGTTGATGTCGGTGAACGCGAGGCTGCGGACCGAGGCGACGGACCCGCCGCTCGACTCCGCCGCGAGATAGAGCCCGGCCGCGACGGCCAGGGCGACCAGCGGATAGCGCCACGACAGGCGGCGCAGGCCCCGCGCGTTCGGCCGAGAATCGACTCCCCTGTCCACCGCCTCACCTCACATGAAAGGAGATGGTAGCCGGGCGCGCGGCGCACGTGCCATGAGGGAATCCCCCAGTTGTCCGCAGCGGACGAGACGTTCGAGACCGTGCCGGCGCAGAGCGCCGGCACACCGCGAGCGGATACAACTGGTTACAACGGGTCGGGGAGCGGGAGGATCCGGGTCCGGCCGCGAATCGGGAGCCTCGCGTCGCCTCCGGGGGAGCCGGGTTGACTTCCGCAGGGCTCACGCGGACCATACGCCGGGACGCGCGCCGGGATCGACATGGCGAATCCCCCGTTCAACGTCTATCTCGGAATCGAGATCGTCCGCCGCGAGGCCGGCTCGGCCGAGGCGGCGCTCGATCTCGCCCCGCACCACCTCAATCGGCGCGGCGTCGTGCACGGAGGCGTCGTCGCCTCCCTGCTCGACAGCGCCCTCGGAGCGGCCGTCATCTCGTCGATCCCCCCCGAGTGGTGGTGCGCGACGACCTCGCTCTCGACGCAGTTCCACGACGGTGCAGGAGCCGGCCGGCTGACCGCGACCGGCCGCGTGCTGCGCCGCGGTGTGCGGATCGCGTTCGCCGAGGGCGAGGTGCGGGACGCGCGGAACCGGCGGATCGCGACGGCCCACGGCACGTGGCACCTGTGGCGGCGCAAGCCGGGCGACCCCGACCCGCCCCAGCGCGGTCGGGTCCTCGTCGCCGCGACCGGCGAATCGATTCCGGTGGGCAAGGTCGTCGCCGTCGGGCGCAACTACCCCGACCACGTCACCGAGATGGGCGCGCCCGCGGATCGACCGCCGGTCTTCTTCTTGAAGCCGGCCACGGCCGTCGTCACGGGCGGAGTCGTGCGCATCCCCGCGGGGGCCGGTGCCGTGCACCACGAGGTCGAGCTGGTCGCCGTGATCGGCCGGTCCGGACGCGCGATCCCGCAGGAGCGCGCCCTCGAGCACGTCCTCGGGTTCGCGGTCGGCCTCGACCTGACCCTGCGCGACGTGCAGACCGAGGCCAAGCGCCGCGGCGAGCCGTGGAGCCTGGCCAAGGGGTTCGACGATGCCGCTCCGCTGTCGCCCGTCGTGGCGCGCGACGAGGTCGGGGACGGATCCGGTCTCGGCATCACGCTCGCGGTCAACGGCCGCGAGCGGCAGAGCGGCAACACCGCGCAGATGACCCGCGGCGTGGGTGAGCTGATCGCCGAGGCCTCGCGCTGGATGACGCTCGAACGCGGCGACCTGCTGATGACCGGGACGCCCGCCGGCGTCGGGCCGATCGCGGCCGGGGACCGGATCGAGGCGGCGATCGAGCGCGTCGGCCGGCTGTCGCTCGTGGTCGAGGAGGCGGGATGAGCGGCCGGCTGGTGCTGATCACCGGGGCCTCGGACGGGATCGGGCGGGCCGCGACGCTGGCGTTCGCCGCCCACGGCGATCGTGTCGTCGCGGTCGCGCGCCGGCGCGATCGGCTGCAATCGCTCGCGGCCGCGGTGGGTCACGCGATCCTGCCCCTCGCGGCGGACGTGACCGACGCGACGGCGATGGAGGCGATGGTTTCGCGTGTGCTGGCCGAGTGCGGCGTGCCCGACGTCGTGGTGGCCAACGCCGGGATCGGGCTCGACGCGCGGCTCACCGACACCACGGACGAGGCGCTGCGCGCGGTCTTCGAGGTGAACGTCTTCGGCCTCGTGCGCACCGTGCGCCCGTTCGTGCCGCGGATGATCGAGCGCGGCAGCGGACGGATCCTGCTCGTCTCGTCGATCGTCGGCAAGCGCGGCGTGCCGCACTATGCGGCCTACTCGGGCAGCAAGTTCGCCCTGCACGGGATCGCCGACGCGCTGCGCTGCGAGCTGTGGCGTAGCGGCGTGACCGTGGGCGTGGTGTGTCCGGCCTCCACCACGACCGCGTTCGCCGATCACGGCCTGCGCGCTGGACCGCCGCAGCGTCGCGTACGACCGCGGCGCCACTCTCCCGAATCCGTGGCGCGCGCGATCGTGCGCATGGCCGGCTCGACCCGACGCGAAGCGATCCTCGGCTGCGAAGCCAAGCTGCTCGCGTTCGCGGACCTGATCGCTCCCGGCCTCGTGGACGTGATGCTCGCGCGCACCCTCACTCGCTGAGCGGCGTGCGGCACGGCAGCGCGGCCGGACGGGAGCGCTGGCCGTTGCTCCGCCCGGCCCACTCGCGAAACCGGCGGCCGGCGCTCGAAGTCAGCGCGCTGAGGGCCAGCGTCCGGATTCGCGCAGCAGGTGGAACGCGGTCACGACGAGCGAGTGGGTGATCCGCCGCTCGCGGATCAGCCGCGGCACGTCGTCCAGCCCGACCCGCTCCAGCTCGATCTCCTCGTCGGCGTCCGGCCGGATCGGCCCCACCTCGGCGACGTCGCGCGCGAGGAAGCTGAAGCAGCGATTCCCCTGGAGCGCGGGATTGGGGTGGACCCAGCCGAGATCGACGAGCTGTCCGGCGTCGTGGCTCGTCTCCTCGCGCAGCTCGCGCCGCGCGGCGTCGAGCGGCGCCTCCCCCGGGTCGCACATCCCCCCGGGGATCTCGAGCGTGACCTCGGCCACGCCGAAGCGGAACTGGCGCACCAGGATCACCCGGCCGTCCGCATCGAGCGGGATCACGTTGACCCAGTCGGGCGCCTCGATGCGGTAGAACGACCCGCTCGCTCCGCCCGCGGGCCGCTCGAAGCGCACGAGGTCGACGTCGAACACCCGGCAGCGCTGCAGTCGGGTCGATCCGGTGCGGCGCCAGGACTGCACCGGGTCAGCCGCCGGCCGGCTTCTCGGCGGCCGCGCCGGCCTTGGCCGCACGCGCCGTCCGCACGGCCACGATGCCGCGCCGGCGCCGTTGAGCGCGGCGCAGCCGCTTGCGTGTCCGGCGCTGCTCCGCGGGGGGCATCGACCCGCCCTTGTCGCTCAGCTTGCGCTTCAGCGCCGACTCTCGCTCGCGAAGTTTCTGCTCGGTTGGTGCGGGCATCGTTTCCTCCGCCGGATGCATGCGGCGCGGCAGCGTGGCCGGCCGCGCATGCTACCACAGGCCGAGGCACGCCTTCGGCGCGGGCACACGGCGGCGCCGCGACCGGGCCGCACGCGCGCCGGTGGCTGGCGGACTCCCGACACCGGGCACTAGAATCGCGGAATGCCGCCGCTCGAGCGCCACGTCTTCATCTGCACCAACCGGCGCGATGCGGCCGACCCCAAGGGCTGCTGCGCGGCGAAGGACTCGGAGCCGATCCGGGACCGGCTGAAGCAGCTGACGTTCGAGGCCGGCCTGCGGGGCCGGACCCGGATCAACGCCGCCGGCTGCCTCGATCAGTGCGCGCACGGGGTGACGATCGTCGTCTACCCCGAAGCCGTGTGGTACGGGGGCGTGCGGCTCGAGGACGTGGACGAGCTGTTCCACGAGCACCTGCTCCACGGGCGCCCCGTCGAGCGGCTACGGCTACGCCACATGCGGCCGGATCCCGCCACTCCCTCGCGCTGACGATGCGGCGGCCGGACGAGCCCTCTTCGCGGCTGCGCACGCGGCTGCGGGACTGGTATCGTCGCAACCGGCGCGACCTGCCATGGCGTCGCACGCGAGACCCCTACGCCATCTGGGTCTCCGAGGTCATGCTCCAGCAGACGCGGGTCGAAGTCGTGATCCCCTACTACCGGCGATTCCTCGCGCTGTTTCCCGACGCTGCCTCGCTGGCGCGGGCGTCGCCGGAGGCAGTGCTGGCAGCGTGGAGCGGTCTCGGCTACTACCGCCGTGCGCGGGCGCTCCGTGCCGGCGCGCGCGCGCTCGTGCAGGAGCATGGCGGACGGCTGCCCGCACAGCGGGAGGAGCTCGAAAGGCTGCCCGGGATCGGGCGGTACACGGCGGGCGCGATCGCGAGCATCGCCTTCGGCCGCCCGGAGCCGGCTCTCGACGGCAACGTTCGCCGGGTGCTCTGCCGTCTGCACGCGATCGACGGCCGGAGTGGTGGCACACGGCTGTGGGAGCTGGCCGCGGGCTGGGCACGAAGCCGCGATCCGGCGGGAACGAATCAAGCGCTGATGGAGCTGGGCGCGCTGGTGTGCACACCGCGGACTCCGCGCTGCGGCAGCTGCCCGTTGCGCGCCAGGTGCCGCGCCCGCATCGAGGGGCGGCCCGAGCGCTACCCTGCCCCGCCGCGACGCCGCGCCACGGAGTCGGTCACGGTCGCGGTCGCCTGGATCTCGCGCGCCGGCCGAACGCTGCTCGAGCGCCCCGCCCACGGCAACCCGCTGCGCGGCACATGGGACTTTCCCGCGACCGAGCCCGGTCGCGACGACCCTTGCACGGCGCTCGCGGCGCACCTGCGACGTCGGGGTCTGGACGTGGCGGTCGGCGAGAGCCTGGCGACGCTGCCCCACGCGATCCTCCACCGACGACTGCGGCTCGACGTGTTCGCCTGCCGCCTGCGCCGCGGGCGGGCGGCGCGCAGCCGGAACCTGCGCTGGGTCGACCCCGCCTCGCTCGACGGCACTCCCGTCTCCGGCGCGACGCGCAAGATCGCGAGTGCGCTCGCCGGCGGCGGGCCGGATGCCGAGCGCGGTCCGCGAGCGGGCGGGGCCGCCGGACGAGCCGCCCGACGCCGGGGTCCCCGGCACCGACGTCTACACCCGGCTTGACGCGGACCGCCGGCCCCGCGTCCGGCGCCGAGTCCTCGGGATCCGCACGAGGCGGGCGAGCGCCTCGCCGGTGACCTGCCACAGTCCCGTCCAGATCCCGGCGACGACCGCCACGAGGCTCGTCAGCGCGATGCCGACAGCTTCCGCATCGCCCCTCAGTCTCAGGATCGTCATCGCGATCGCGGCCGCCGCGCCCGGCGGGTAGAGCAGCCGGCGCAGCTTGCGCGGCCACGGCCCGCGCGTCGGGGGCTCGTCGCTCACCGCCCAGCGCGCGGCCGTGAACCCGAGGCACAGCCCCGTGAGAGCGACGAACCGGCCGAGCCACCGCGTGCGCTCGCTCACGAGACCGCCGAGCTCCCGCCACGGCCGGGTGACGACCACGAGCGCGGCGAGCCACAGGGCGACCCAGAGTGTGGCGACCGAGAGGCCCGACCAGCGGGTGCCGGCGCCGGGCGAATCCACGCGCCGACCCTACGACGCACGGTCGGCGCGGCCAACCGGCGCGAGCGAGTCGGCCGTTCCCGTGGCGCAACCCCCGGAAGGCACTCGACGGCGGCGCGCGCTCCACGCCGTCCCGGGAACCGGCGGCGATCCGAGCCCCGCGCGTGATCCGTGGACGCCTACTCGGCAGTGGGTGTGCGAAGAGGGCAGCACCAGGGCGGCAGGCTGCGGCGGCGGCCGCGCGATCGGCCGCATCCGTCCGTCGGCGACGTCTCGGGGTCGTGCCGCGCCCGGCGGCTCAGCCGATGAGCACGAGCCGGTCCTGGATCGGGCCGCAGACCTCGACGCCGCCGGCGAGCGTGAGGAACACGTCGATCTCGGTGCGGACGGCCATCCGGCCGGCGAGATAGATCCCGGGCTCGAGCGAGAAGCACGTGCCGGGGACGAGCAGCCGGTCGTCGCGCGTCTCGAGCCCGTCGATGTTGGCGCCCCGCCCGTGGACCTCGATGCCGATGCTGTGCCCGGTGCGGTGCAGGAACTCGCGGCCGTGGCCGGCCTGCTCGACCACGCGCCGCGCGACCTGATCGACCTCCCAGCCGCGGCACGGCTCGCCGGCGGTGAACCGCTGCCGCACGAAGTCGAGCGCGGCGTCCCGCGCGCGACAGACGACGCCGAAGATCTCGCGGTACAGCGCGGGGGGGCTCTCGCCGGCGAAGCCGCACCAGGTGATGTCGTAGTAGATGCCGGGAGGGTTCGCTCGGCGCGCCCACAGATCGAGCAGGATCGTGTCGCCGTGGTGCAGGTGGTAGGCGTTGTCGAGCGTCGGCTCGAAGTGCGGGTCGGCCGGATGGTCGTTGAACCCGACGATCGGGCTCGCCCCGTCGCTGGTCACCCCTTCCTCGCGGAACCGCGCCAGCACGAACTCCTTGACGTCGTGCTCGGTGATCGGCCCCGATTCGTGGATCGCCTTGTTCATCAGCTCGAACGCCTCGTCCTTGATCCGCTGCACGACGTCCCCGGTCTCGCAGTGGCTGCTAAAGCCGTCCTCGTCGGTCACCGCCTCGAAGCGCTGCACCAGGTCGGCGGAGCTGACGACCTCGACCCCGCAGGAGCGGACCAGCTCGACCGTCCCGGCATCGACCACCGCCACCGTCGGCACCTGGTTCAGCGCCGAGTACTGCATCGCCACCTTGCCGCCTCCGGCCAGCATGCGCCGCAGCGCCTCGTGCAGCTCGGTCCAGGCCAGGTAGTGCTGCTGACGGCCGGGCAGCCCGTCCAGCCGGTGCGGCTCGACGCGATGCGCGAGCTTCACCGGCTCGCCCTCGCACGGCACGTAGTAGAACCAGCGGCGGGAGACCTTGGCCGACCCGTCCAGGCCGAGGATGCGGTAGGCCATCGGATCGCGGCTGAACACGTCGCAGAACAGCCAGCCCGCGCAGTCGGCCGCGCGCAGCGCCTGCTGGACGGCGGACAGGTCGAACGTCTTCATCGGCGATCTCCCGGCTGCGCCGGCGGCCTCAGGCCGCGCGCTCCACCTGTTCGAAGTAGCTCTCCAGCGCGTCGAGGAAGCCGCCGGGCGAGGCGATCGAGCCGATCCTGGCGCGCAGCTGGTTTCCGCCGGGCAGCCCGTGGGTGTACCAGCCGGTGAACACGCGCAGCTTGTGCAGCGCGAACTCCGGCGGCTCCTCCTCGAGCAGCATGCGGAAGTGGGCCAGGATCACCTCGCGCCGGTCGTCGAGCGTCGGCCGGTAGGGCGGCCGCCCCGCCAGGCGGTCGGCGGCCTGCCGGTAGATCCACGGGTTCTTCATCGACGCCCGGCCGATCATCACCGCATCGCAGCCGGTCTCGGCGATCATCCGCACGGCGTCCTCGGCCGTGTTCACGTCGCCGTTGCCGACGACGGGGATGCCGAGCGCGGCCTTCAGGCGCGCGATGCGGCTCCAGTCCGCGCTCCCGCGGTACATCTGCTTGCCGGTGCGCGGATGCAGCGCCACCGCGTCCACGCCCTCGGCCTCGCAGATCCGGCCCAGCTCGAGGAAGTTCAGCCGCTCGTCGTTCACGCCGGCGCGGAACTTGACCGTCAGCGGGATGCGGATCGCCCGGCGCACCTCGCGCACGATCCGGCCGGCGTGGTCGAGGTCGCCCATCAGGGCGCAGCCGGCGCAGCCCTTGAGCACCTTGTTCGCCGGGCAACCCATGTTGACGTCGCAGACGTCGGCCCCGATCGCCTCCACGACCCGCGCCGCCTCGGCCATGCGTCGCGCGTCGGAGCCGTAGATCTGGATCGAGATCGGGCGCTCCTCCTCGCGGTAGTGCAACAGCTTGAGCGTGCGCGGGTTGCCGCGGGTCAGCGCCTCGGAGGAGATGAACTCCATCGTGACGAGGCCCACGCCGCCGACGCGGCGCAGGATCAGGCGGAACTGCCGGTCGGTGACGCCCGCCATCGGTGCCAGGACGAGCGGCGGGTCGACCTCGACCGTGCGGTAGCGCAGCACGGGCCGGTCGCAACGGTGGGTCACGCTGGCTCCAGGTTGCTGCACCGGCGTCATTCTAACGGGTAGGAAGCACGGGCGCTCCCATGACCGCCCAGGGCACGCCAGGCGCTCCCACGATCACGTCCGAGTAGCCGTCCCCGTTGACGTCCCCGGCCGTCCCGACCGAGCTGCCGAGCTGACCGGTCGTCGTGCCCTCCGCCGTCCAGACCGGCGTGAAACGCCAGCCCCACGGCCGAGCACACGGAGCACGGCGCCGGTTGAAGGCACGATCGATGGCCGTCCGTTTCGGGCCACGCTCGAGCCGGACGGCCAGCGAAGCCACTGGCTCGAGGCGAGCAGGAAGGTGCGCGGGGCAGAAGCCGATCGCGGCAGGGGCCGATCCAGCGCTGTCCCTCGGCAGCGGGGCGGGCCGCTCGCGTCGAGGGGAGCTGAGTCCCCGGCGGTCGGTTCGCTCGGATCTGTGCTCATCGGCCATGGGCAAGGTCCTCGGTGGCGAGCGAGCATGACCCGCACTTGGCCGGGTGGCCGCTCGGGCGCACAAAGGCCAGGGTCACACGACGAGCCTCGTGGGGTGGAGGCGGCGGGAATCGAGCCGCGCCCCTTAGGAACCTCCCGGAGTTCGGGCCGTTGCTCGACGGTTCACGGCGGCGACGCCGAAGGCGTCGAAGTAGCGTTGCAACGTCTCTTCGGTCGAGCGGTACTGGTTCGGCCCGACCAGGAAATCGAGCAGCACCTCGCGCGCCCTGCAAATCTCCCGCAGTCGGGCGACCGAGGCCCGGTGGCGGGGGTCGTCGAGCGTCAGGTCGATCAGCTCGAGGGCTCGATGGAGCGCTCCCGTCGCGATCGCCGGGTTGCGAGATCTCCACTTGAGTACGCGGCTGACCTCGCTGCCGACGTTCCCCAGTTGCTCCGCCAGCGGGAAGGTGAACCAGCGCTCGGGGAGCGAGGCACCGTGACGAAAGTCTTTCATCGAAGCACCAGGTCGCGCACGAGATCCGCGATTCTCTCGCGGATCATCGGGTCATCGACTCCTCGGGAGCGGTTGCCGAACGACGGGCGCAGGTTGATCAGCGAATCGAATTCGAGCCAGTCGCTTCCCGGAACGTCCGGATAGAGGTTGATTCCCCATAGATCCTCTTGCCGCGAGCCCTCCGCCAGGAGTTGCGCCTCCTGATCCGCGTGAAGGTCCGCGTCGACGATCATGACCCGTCGCTCGATGTCGACGACCGCCTTGACCATGTCGCCGAAGCGCCCGGCCGCGGAGTGCCGAAGCTCGTCGAGGGAGATCCGATTCCGTTCGGTCACGGGTCTCATGCGGGACGCAACGTAGCACGCTTCTCCAGCGGTTCTGAAAGGAACCACGATCGAGCCACGTCCCGGTCCGTTGGCGGGAATCGCCGCCTGGAGGCGAGCCCGCAGGGCGAGGCCGAAGCCGCCGAGAACCGGCGACCGCACCGACCGCGCGCCGCGCGGCTCGGTGAGGCCGAGCCCGGGCGATCGCTACGCTACCGCGGTCTTCGGCCGCCGGGACACTCACCGGCCGTGGAACCGCGGCGTGCTCTTGGCGGCGAAGGCGCGCAGCGCCTCGACGCGGTCTTCGCTGCCGAGCGTCTGTTCGTAGCACGACCACTCGAGCGCCAGCGCGCGGTCGAGCGGGAGCCCCGCCCCCTCGTCCACCGCACGCTTGGCCAGGCGCACCGCGAGCGGGCCGTTGGCGGCGACCGTGGCGGCCAGCGAGCGCGCTTCGTCGTCGAGGGCCTCGACCGGCACGACGCGGTCCACGACACCGTCCGCGAGCGCCTCGGCCGAGCCGTGCAGCTCGGCGGCGAAGATCCAGCGTTTGGCCCGCGCCGGACCGATCAGGCGCGGCAGACGCTGCGTGCCGCCGGCTCCGGGGATGATCGCGAGCGCGGTCTCGCGCAGCCCGATCGAGGCGTCCGCGGCCGCCAGGCGCAGGTCGCAGGCGAGCGCCAGCTCGCAGCCGCCGCCGGCGGCCGCCCCGCGGACGGCGGCGAGCGTGGGGAACGGCAGCTCGGCCAAGGCCCGGCAGACGCCCGCGATCCGCGGCACGAACGCCCGGACCTCGTCGAGGGTCATCCCTTGGCGTTCCTTGAGATCGGCCCCCGCGCAGAAGTGCCGGCCCGCGCTGCGCACGATCAAGCAGCGCGCGTCGCGATCGCCGCCGAGCGCGGCGAGCACGCCCTCGAGCTCGCCGATCAGCTCGCGGCCGAGCGCGTTCACCGGCGGCCGATCGAGCGTCAGCAGCCGCACGCCGTTCGGCTCGCTCTCCAGACGCAGGCAGCGCCGGCCGCTCATCGCGCCGTCCGTTTGCGCGCGCCCGCGCCCGCGTCGAGCTCGATCTCCCCTCCCGGCGCGAGCGCACCGGCCGTGCCGACCGCCGGCGGCACGTAGTCGTCGGGCACCTCGAGCCGCAGGCGCAGCAGCGCCATCCCGTGGGTCTTGCCCTGGGCGTCGTTCTTCAGGCTGGCCGAGCCCCCGCCGCCCAGCGAGTCGTGCAGGATGAAGTTCAGCCCGCGCAGGTTCGGCATCTCATAGCGCTCGACCGGCCCGTGCACGATCCCGCGGAAGTGCTCCCGCACCCGCTCGGCGGTGAGCCGCTCGCGCAGGATCGCGTAGCCGGCGTCGTCGTAAGCCAGGATGCCGACGTTCGACGCGTCGCCCTTGTCCCCCGAGCGCGCGTGGGCCATCGCGTACAGCGGCAGCGTCTTCACGGGACGGCCTCGACGGCGACCTGCGGCCGGACGAGGCGCTTGGGGATCAGCGCCGGCCAGAAGCCGAGGACCTCGGTCGCCTTGGGCCGGCCGCCGGCGAACCCGGTCACGCCCGGCGGCCCGGAGGTGACGAGCGGGGCCAGCTCCTTGCCGAAGCGGTCGACCCGCTCGCGGTCCGCGTCGCGCACGCCGAGGCGCAGCACGACCTCGTTCGCCACCGGCGCGGGCGGCGGGATTGCCCCGTGGCAGGAGTCGACGCCGACGAACTCGGTGCTCGTCTCCTCGAAGCCGACGCCCGCGCGCCGCAGCCGGCCCCACACCGCCGCGGCGCAGATCCGCGCCTTGGCCAGCGCGTCGGGGCCGGCGATCGTCAGCTGTCCCGTCGCCTTGTACCCGGCGAGGTACGAGATCGAGACCTTGTACGAGTCGGTCGCGGCGGAGCCGCGCACGCCGCGGACGCGGACGCGGTCGGGCCCCGCCTGCTCCAGCCGCGCCGAGGTGAAGTCGACGACGCAGTCCGGCGTCACGTAGCGCGTCGGGTCGCCCATCTCGTACGCCAGCTGCTCGGCCACGGTGTCGACCGTGACCAGGCCGCCCGTGCCGTCGTGCTTGGTGACGACGAAGCTGCCGTCGCGCTCGACCTCGAGCACCGGGTAGCCCAGGCGGTCCCAGCCCTCGACCTCCCACCAGCGCGAGAAGTTGCCGCCGGTGCACTGCGCGCCGCACTCCACGACGTGCCCGGCGAGCGTCCCCGCCGCCAGCCGGTCCCAGTCGTCGCGCCGCCAGCCGAACTCGGCGATCAGCGGCGAGAGCACGAGCCCGGGATCGGTCGAGCGGCCGGAGACGACGATCTGCGCGCCGTCGGCCAGCGCCGCGGCGACGGCGAAGGAGTCGATGTAGACGTTGGCCGACAGCACGCGGTCGCGGATCTCGGCCAGCGGGCGACCGTCGTCGAGGTGCGCGAGCGCGACGCCGGAGTCGATCAGCTCGTCCAGGCGGTCGAGGATGTCGTCGCCGGTCACGGTGCCGATGCGGAGCCCCGAGGCACCCTGCGCCCGGGCGACCTCGACCAGCGCGCGGCGACAGGCCTCGGGATTGACGCCCCCGGCGTTGGCCACGACGCGCACGCCGCGGGCGCGCAGCCCGGGGAGGATGCGCGCCACCAGCTCGACGAAGTCGGTCGCGTAGCCCTGCCGCGGGTCGCGCCGGCGCTGCTTCTGCAGGATCGACATCGTGACCTCGGCCAGGTAGTCGAGCGTGAGGTAGTCGAGCGGGCCCTCCTCCAGCAGGCGCACCGGGGCGTCGACGGAATCGCCCCAGAAACCCTGGCCGTTCGCGATCCGTACGCAGTCGTTCTCGCGTCGCATGGCAGTCAGGACCCCGCGGGCGGGGTGCAATTATAGTGGGCCGTTCGGCCCGCGATCCGCCCCCGCCCCGGGCGAGCCCTGTGATATAGTCGGCCGTTCGAAGCCCCGGCTCCGCGCCGGCCGCCCGACCGCACGACGCGACTCGGGTGTCGCGCCGCGCGAGGTTGCCGGCCCACCACGACCGGAGCGCCTCCATCCGTGCGGACCTCGCGGGTCGGTGACCCGCCGGCGAGTCCCGGGGTGTCGCGGGCGACCGAGGAGGGCGACCCCAACCCGATGTCGAAGATCATGCTGGTGAACGTCACGCACGTGGAGGAATCCCGCGTGGCGATCCTGAACGACGGCGTGCTCGAAGCCTACGAGATCGAGACCATCAACCGCGCCCAGCTCAAGGGCAACATCTACAACGCCGTCGTCGAGAACGTGCACCCGACGCTCGAGGCCGCGTTCCTCAAGCTGACCCCGGAGCTGAAGGGCTTCCTGCCGCTCGACGAGGTCAACTTCCAGCTCCTGCCGGCGCGGGGCGAGAGCCGCAAGTCGGGCCGCATCGGCCAGCACCTGCACCAGGGCCAGCGCCTGCTGGCCCAGGTCGTGCGCGAGCCGTTCGCCGGCAAGCCGCCCTCGGTCAGCACCTACTTCTCGCTGCCCGGCCGCTACCTGGTGCTGATGCCGGGCGTCGCGTCCTCGGGCGTGTCGCGCAAGATCGAGGACAGCGAGCACCGCGAGCGGCTGCTGCAGATCGTGCACGAGTTGGCCCCGCCGGAGGGCTTCGGCGTGATCGTGCGCACCGCCGGCCTGGGGCAGACCAAGGCCGAGCTGCAGGGCGACCTGCGCTACCTGCTGCGCCTGTGGCAATCGGTCCAGCGCGCGTCCGGCGAGAACGAGTTCCCGGCGCTGGTCTACCGCGAGGCCGACCTGGTGATCCGCACGATGCGCGATCACTTCGGCGCCGACATCGGCGAGGTCTGGATCGACAGCAAGGAGACCTTCGACAAGACGCACGCCTTCGTTCGCTCCGTGATGCCGACGCGCGTCAAGACGCTGCGGCTGTACACCGGCGACCGGCCGCTGTTCAACCGCTACAACCTCGAGGAGCAGATCGAATCGATCTACCAGCGACGGGTCTCGCTGCCGTCGGGCGGCGAGATCGTGATCGACGGCACCGAGGCGCTGACCGCGATCGACGTCAACAGCGCGCGGGCCAAGCGCCGCGGCGACGCCGAGGAGACCGCGCTGCAGACCAACCTCGAGGCGGCGGCCGAGATCGCGCGCCAGATGCGGCTGCGCGACCTGGCCGGCCTGATCGTCATCGACTTCATCGACATGGCGGCGGCCAAGTACCGCAAGCGGGTCGAGGACGCGATGCGCGAGGCGATGCGCGGTGACCGCGCCAAGCACGACGTGACGCGGCTGTCGAAGCTGGGACTGATGGAGATCGCGCGGCAGCGGCTGCGCGGCGCGAAGATCGGCTCGATGTACACCGCCTGCCCGACCTGCGAAGGCTACGGGCTGATCAAGAACCTCGAGGCCGCGGCGCTGTCGGCGCTGCGCAAGCTGCAGACCCGCGCCGCGCGCGGCGGAATCGGCCGCATCCGGGTCGGGCTGCCGGTCGAGGTCGCGACGTGGATGCTGAACCACAAGCGCGACGACCTGGTGGCGATCGAGAGTCGCCACAACCTCAGGATCGACATCGTCCCGGCCCCGAGCCTGCTGCGCCACCAGACCGAGTTCGAGGCGCTGCCGCGGGAACAGCCGGAGGTCCCGCCGACCGGGGGAGTTCCGGTCGAGGTGCGCCCGTTCGCGCCCGCCGAGCTGCTCGCGCCCGAGCCCGAGCCGGAGGTCGAGCCGGAGCCGGCGCCTGCCCCGCGCGAGACGCGGCTTTCCCCCGCGGTCGCCGCCGAGACGGCGGCGGCGCCGGGCGAGGCCGCGCCGCGCCGCCGCCGGCGGCGGCGGCGGCGGAGCGGGGCCGCCCCGGGAACCGTTCGAGCCGAGGGCGCGGAGACCTCGCCCGCCGGCGCGAACGGCGAGCTGCCCTTCGGCGCGAGCCCCGTGTCCGACGGCCCGCTCTTGCCCGACTTCTACGAGCAGGAGAGCGACGCGCAACCGGCGGCCGCGCTCGAGGAGCCGACGCCCGAGCCGCCCGACGCGGCGGCGGAGGGCAGTCTCGACCCGGAGGGCCAGCGCCGGAAGCGCCGCCGCCGCCGCCGCGGGCGAAGGGGCCGTGCGGAAGGCGCGACCTCGGCGCCGCCCGAGGCGCCCGACGCGGCGAGCGTGCCCCGCGGGGTCCACTCGGACGAGCTGATGCCCGCCGCCGTCGGCGGGAGCGCCGGCGGGCGGTCGCGCCGCCGCCGCCGGGGACGGCGCGGCGGCTCGTCGCCCGCGGTCCCGGATCGGAGGGACGACGAATGAAGCCGACCGCCCGGCGCGCGCTGCCGCCGATCGCCCTGCTCGCCGCATCCGTTGCATCGCCGCTCGTGGCGGCAGAGCTGCGACCCGTCGCGACCTACTCGATCGTGGCGCGCGATCCGGCCAGCGGAGAGCTGGGCGTGGCCGTGCAGAGCCACTGGTTCTCCGTCGGCTCGGTCGTTCCCTGGGCGGCCGCGGGGGTCGGAGCGGTCGCGACGCAGTCATTCGTGGAGCCGTCCTACGGCCCGCTCGGACTGGCCGAGATGGGAGCGGGCGCATCCGCGGCGGACGCGCTCGCCAAGCTCGTCGCGCGCGATCCGAGCCCCGACGTCCGCCAGGTCGCGTTCGTCGATGCGCGGGGTGGCGTGTCCGCCCACACCGGCGCGCGCTGCATCCCGGGAGCGGGACACGTGACGGGCACCGGCTACTCGGTCCAGGCCAACCTGATGCTCGCCGGCGACGTGCCGCAGGCGATGTCCGCGGCGTTCGAGCGCGCCGTCGGACCGCTGGCCGAGCGGATGATGGCCGCGCTCGAGGCCGCCGAGCGTGCGGGGGGCGACGTGCGGGGCCGGCAGTCGGCCGCGCTGCTCGTCGTCCGCGGCAAGCCGAGCGACAAGCCCTGGTCCGACCGGCTGATCGACCTGCGGGTCGAGGACCACGACCACCCGCTGGTCGAGCTGCGCCGCCTGCTGCGCCTGCACCGGGCCTACGACCTGATGAATGCCGGCGACGAGGCGCTGGCGACGGGCGATTCCGCCGCGGCGCTGGCGCGCTACGCGGCGGCCGAGGAGCTGTTCCCCGACAACGCCGAATTCGTCTTCTGGCACGCCGTCACGCTCGTGTCGAACGGGCGGGAGGAGGCGGCCGGGCCGCTGTTCGCGCGCGCCTTCCGCATGAACCCGGCGTGGATGCTGGTCGTGCCGCGCCTGATCGACAAGGGCCACCTCCCCGCGTCCCCCGGCCTGGCGGAACGGATCCTGGCGCGGGCTCCCGCGGCGGACCCCCCGAGCGCTCCGCGCTGACCGGCCGCGTTCGAACCTCCGGTGCGGCGGGCTCCGTCCTCGCGCGGATCGCCGGGGCCGACCGTGCTCGGCAGTAGCGCGCCGCAGGTGGCAACCGTACTTTAGGCGCGAACCGCGGGGACCAGGATGCGCGCGAGCCGAGCCGGAACGACGCCCTGCCAGCGGGCCCGTCAAGCGCTGGCGCGGCTCGCCCGCGGCTCCGCGTTCGACGTGGTCGAGGCGGCGCTGTGGGTCGCGTTCGAGGAGTACCCGGATCTCGACGTCGAGCGCGAGGCGGCCCGGCTGCGCCTCCTGGCGGCCGAAGGCGCGCGCCGCGTCTCGGGCGTGGACAATCCGTTCGCGCGGCTCGACGGGCTCCAGCGCTACTACAGCGACGTCCTCGGCTTCCGCGGCAACGCCGACGACTTCGACGACCCGCGCAACTCGTTCCTCAACGAGGTGCTGGACCGCAGGCTCGGGATCCCGCTGTCGCTCTCGCTGGTGTTCATGGAGCTGGCGCGCGCGGCGGGGTTCACGGCGACGGGCGTCGGCCTGCCGGGGCACTTCGTCGCCCGGCTGGAGTGCGCCGGTCGCGCGATCGTGGTCGACCCGTACCACGGCGCGGCGGTGGTCAGCGAGGAGGACTGCCGCTCGCTCGTCCAGCGCTGCACCGGCCGCGCCTCGCTCTTCCGGCGGGAGCTGCTCGACGGGGTGTCCGACGCGGCGATCCTGCGGCGGCTGCTGTTGAACCTGAAGCACACCTACCTCAACCGCAGCGACTACCGGCGCGCACTCGCCGCCGTCGAGCGGCTGCTGCTGCTCGAACCCGCCGACTCGCGGGAGATCCGCGACATGGGCTTCCTCAAGGCCCACCTCGGCCAGCGCGGGGCCGCGATCGTCGATCTGGAGACCTACCTGTCGCTCGACCCGCGCGCCCCCGACCGGGAATCGGTCGAGGGGCGGCTCTCCTGGCTGCGGCGGCGCGTCGCCGAGACCAACTGAGCGGAGCGCCCGCGCCGCGCGGTTTGAAGCGATCGGCGCGCCGGTCCATAATGCCCGGCGCCGGTCCCGGCGAGGACAGCGACCGAGCGATCGCTCGCCCGCGCCGCCGGCGACCGGCACAGGCGAGCCGCCACCCGATGAGCACCCAACCCACCTTCTCCGCGGCCAGCCTGGAGAAGACCGAGAAGCTGGAGCGCGCCGTCGTGCGCTTCGCGGGCGATTCCGGCGACGGCATCCAGCTCACCGGCAGCCAGTTCACCGCGGCCACGGCCGCCGCGGGCAACGACCTGGCGACCCTGCCCGATTTCCCGGCGGAGATCCGGGCGCCCGCCGGAACGCTGCCCGGCGTCTCCGGCTTCCAGATCCAGTTCGCGTCGGACGACGTCTTCACGCCCGGCGACCGGCCGGACGTGCTGGTGGCGATGAACCCCGCGGCACTGCGCGCCAACCTGCACGACCTGCGGCCGGGCGGGATCGTGATCGTCAACAGCGACTCGTTCAAGGCCGCCGACCTGAAGAAGGCCGGCTACGCGGCGGACCCGCTCGCCGACGGCAGCCTCGACGGCTACCAGGTGATCAAGGTCGAGCTGACCCGGCTGACGCGCGCGGCGCTGGCGGAGCTGGGGCTCGCGACGCAGGCCGCGGACCGCTGCAAGAACTTCTTCGCGCTGGGGATGATGTACTTCCTCTACCACCGGCCGCTCGCGGTGACGGCACGCTGGATCGAGCAGAAGTTCGCCGGCAAGCCGGAGCTGATCGCCGCCAACCGCCGCGCGCTCGACGCCGGCTTCGCCTACTGCGAGGCGACCGAGGTGTTCCGCAGCACCTACGAGGTTCCGGCGGCCAAGCTAGAGCCGGGCACGTACCGCAACATCTCGGGGAACCAGGCGCTGGCGCTGGGCTTCGTCGCCGCCTCGCGGCAGAGCGGCCTGCGGCTGTTCCAGGGCTCGTACCCGATCACGCCGGCCTCGGACCTGCTGCACGAGCTGGCGCTGTACAAGAACTTCGGCGTCGTGACGTTCCAGGCCGAGGACGAGATCGCGGCGATCGGTGCGGCGATCGGCGCCTCGTTCGCCGGGGCGCTGGGCATCACCTCGACCAGCGGCCCGGGAATGGCGCTCAAGAGCGAGTTCCTCACGCTGGCGATCATGACCGAGCTGCCGCTGGTCGTCGTCGACGTCCAGCGCGCCGGCCCGTCGACGGGGATGCCGACCAAGACCGAGCAGGCCGACCTGCTGCAGGCGCTCTACGGCCGCTTCGCCGAGGCACCGTGCATCGTGCTCGCGGCCCGCTCCCCGGCCGACTGCTTCGACACCGCCTACGAGGCCTGCCGGCTCAGCGTGCGGCACATGACGCCGGTGATCCTGCTGTCGGACGGCTTCATCGCCAACGGCTCCGAGCCGTGGAAGCTGCCGGCGGCCGATGCGCTGCCGCCCTTCGAGTTCGCGTTCTGCACCGCCGCCGGCGCCGGCTTCGAGCCCTACCGGCGCGACCCGCGCACGCTGGCGCGGCCGTGGGCCCTGCCCGGCACGCCCGGGCTCGAGCATCGCATCGGCGGCCTGGAGAAGAGCGACGGCTCGGGCAACGTCTCGTACGACCCGGCGAACCACGAGCGGATGGTCCGGCTGCGCGCCGAGAAGGTCGAGCGCGTCGCCGCCGAGCTGTCGCCGGCCGTACCGGAGGGCGACCCCGACGGCCCGCTGCTCGTCGTCGGCTGGGGCTCGACCTACGGCGCGATCACGAGCGCCGTGCGCCGCGCGCGCAAGGCGGGACGCCGGGTCGGCCACCTGCACCTGCGGCATCTCAGCCCGTTTCCGCCGGGGCTGCGCGAGCTGCTCGGGCGCTACGAGCGGGTGCTGGTGCCGGAGGTCAACCTCGGGCAGCTGGCGTTCGTGCTCCAGGGCCGGTTCGCGCGCGAGGTCGTTCCGCTGAACAAGGTGCAGGGCCTGCCGTTCACGGCGGCCGAGGTGCTCGATCGGATCGTCGAGCTGGCGCCGGAGATCGAGCGATGAGCGAGGCGGTCCCGACGCTGACGAAGAAGGACTTCGCGACCGACCAGGAGGTGCGCTGGTGCCCCGGCTGCGGCGACTACGCGATCCTCAGCGCCACCCAGCAGGTGTTTCCGCTGCTCGGCGTGCCGCGCGAGAAGTTCGTGATCGTCTCCGGCATCGGCTGCGCCAGCCGCTTCCCCTACTACATGAACGTCTACGGCTTCCACACGATCCACGGCCGGGCCCCGGCGGTCGCCACCGGCGTCAAGGTCACGAACCCCGAGCTCTCGGTCTGGATCGTCAGCGGCGACGGCGACGCGCTGTCGATCGGCGGCAACCACATCATCCACCTGATGCGCCGCAACGTCGACGTCAAGCTGCTGCTGTTCGACAACCGGATCTACGGTCTGACCAAGGGGCAGGCCTCGCCGACGTCGGAGCGCGGCAAGCGCACCAAGTCCACGCCGTTCGGCTCGGTCGATCGTCCGTTCGACCCGGTCGCGCTGGCGCTGGGGGCCGGCGCGACGTTCATCGCGCGCAGCATCGACGTCCACACGACGCACCTCAAGGACACGCTGACCGCGGCCCATGCGCACCACGGCACGGCGTTCGTGCAGATCTACCAGAACTGCAACATCTTCAATGACGGCGCCTTCGACGCCTTCCGCGAGAAGGCCGTGCGCGAGGACGGTACGGTGGCGCTGCGTCACGGCGAGCCGCTGGTGTTCGGCGCGGCCGCGGACCGCGGCATCCGCCTGAACGCCGCGCACCAGCCGGAGGTCGTGCGGCTCGGCGACGGCGTGAGCGAGAAGGACCTCGTGGTCCACGACGAGGGCGGCTCGCTCGGCTACCTGGCGATGCTGGCCGAGATGGCCCCGCCCCGGCTGCCGGTGCCGATCGGCGTGCTGCGGCGGGTCGAGCTGCCGACGTTCGAGGACGGGGTCCACGCGCAGATCGCCGGAGTGATCGGCGACAAGGGCCCGGGGAACCTGGCCAAGGCCCTGCGCGCGGGCCAGACCTGGGACGTGACCTGACGCAGCCGCGCCGCCGGTCGCGGCCGGCGGCACGGGGCGGCGCGGTGCCGCTTCGCCCGCGGGGACGCGGACCGGAGCGCCCGTTCACGGGACCCCGAGGGTGACGGCGCCGCGGATCGCTCCGCGCTCGGTACAATCCGGCGGAGGAGGAGCGCCCGGGATGGCTCTCGGCATCGGCCTGATCGGGTGCGGTCGAGCCGCGGAGCGCCTCCACCTCCCGGCGCTCGTGCGCACGGAGCAGGCGCGGCTGGTGGCCGTGGCCGATCCGCGGCCGGAACGCCGCGAGCTGGCGGCGGCGGCCGGCGACGGCTGCAACCGGCACGCGACACCCGAAGCCCTGCTCGCGGACGCGCGGGTGTCGGCGGTGATCCTCGCGACGCCGCCCGAGACCCACGTGCCGCTCGCCCTGCTCTGCCTGCGCGCCGGGAAACCCGTGCTGATCGAGAAGCCGCTGGCCCGCACGCCGGCCGAGGTCCGGCCGCTCGAAGCGCTCCACGCCTGCTCCCCGCTGCCGCTGATGCTCGGCTTCAACCGGCGGTTCTGGGAGCCCGTTCGCCGGCTGCGTCAAACCGTTCGCGAGCGGCACGCCGGCGAAGCGTTGCGGGCGCGCCTGGTGATGACGACCGACATGGACACCTGGTCCCCCGTCGGCGGCGCCCACGACGCCCTGGAAGACCTGGGCTCGCATCAGCTCGACCTCCTGCGCTACGTGCTCGATCGGCCGATCGAGCGGGTCGCGGCCCGCGGCAATCCGGACGGATCGATCGAGCTGCGGGTCGGCCTGGCGAACGCGAGCGCCGAGTGCCGGCTGTTGCAGGGGGGAACGCCGCGCGAGTCGATCGCCGTGCGCGGCGTGGCGCGGGCCTACGAGGTCCATCTGGGATCGGAGCATCTGTACCCGGCCGCCGGGCCGCGGCGCGCGCTGCTCGACCTGTCGGACGGCCTGAGACGCCAGTGGTCCGGTCGCCCCTCGTCGCTGCGCGATTCCTACCGGCTGCAGTTGCTGGAGTTCCTGCGCGGCGTCACGAGCGGGACCCAGCCGCGGCCCGGCCTGGCCGACGGCGTCGCCGCCGTGCGGGCGGTGGCGGCCGCCCGCGACTCGATCGCCGGCGGCGGTCGCGAGATCGAGGTCGCTCGCGATCGCGGGACGGGGGCCGGCGCCTGACGTGCTGCTCGACGCCCGCAGCGTGCGGCACGGCGCGACCGTCAGGGCCGACCTGTGCGTCGTGGGCGCGGGGGCGTCGGGCATCACGCTCGTGCGTGAGCTCGCCGGGCAGGCCTTCGACGTCTGCCTGCTCGAGAGCGGAGGCGAGCGCTACGATCGACGAACCCAGTCGCTGTACCGCGGCGACAACGTCGGCCTGCCGTACATCCCGCTGCACCGCTCCCGCCTGCGCTGCTTCGGCGGGTCGACGAACCACTGGACCGGCTGGTGCCGGCGGCTCGATCCGATCGACTTCGAGGCGCGGGACTGGGTGCCGCACAGCGGCTGGCCGTTCGGCGGGGCCGAGCTCGACGCGCACTACGCGCGGGCCCACCGGCTGTGCCAGCTGGGCGACGACCGCTACGACGTCGCGGCCTGGGAGAGCGAGACCTCGCCGCGTTTGCCGCTGGACGGCGAGCGGCTGCGGTCGAAGATCTTCCAGTTCAGCCCGCCCACGCCGTTCGGCAGGATCTACCGCGACGAGATCGAGCGCGCCCCGAACGTCACCGGTTATCTCCGCGCCAACGCGCTCGAGCTGGAGACCTGCGCGGCCGGCGAGCGGGTCACGCGCGCGCACGTCGCCACGCTCGACGGCGGGCGTTTCGCGGTGGAAGCCGCCGTCTTCGTGCTGGCCACCGGCGGGATCGAGAACGCCCGGCTGCTGCTGCTCTCGCGACAAGGGCCGGGGACGGCGCTCGGCAACCGGCACGATCTCGTCGGTCGGTTCTTCATGGAGCACCCGTACCTGTTCAGCGGCGTGTTCCGTCCGGCCGCCGGGACGGCGATGGGGCTGTACCGCATCCACCGGGCCGAGACGGTGCAGGCGCGGGGCGAGATCCTCGCCGCCCTCGCCCTCACGGCCGAGGCCCAGCGGCAGGAGCGGATCCTCAACGGCGCGGTCTACTTCTTCCCCCGGCCGCAGCACAAGACCTACCGCCGGTTCGCCTCGGCGGCGATGGTCTCCGCGCAGCACTACGTCGACGCGCTGCGGCGCGGCGAGCTGCCCGAGAACCCGATCCGCGATCTGCGCGAGCTGATCCGCGGGGCCGACGACGTCGCCGCCAGCGCGGTGCGGCGGGCGGTCGCGCTGTTCCGCACCGCGGAGCGATTCTCGATCCGCGCCTTCCTCGAGCCGGCGCCGGACCCGGAGAGCCGCGTGACGCTGTGCGCCCGGCGCGACCGGCTGGGGCAGCCGCGGGCGCGGCTGGCGTGGCGGCTGGGCGGGCTCGACCGGCGCACGCTGGCTCGACTCCACGAGATCCTCGACGACGAGATCCGTCGTGCCGGGGTCGGCACGATCGAGTCCCATCTGGAGCACGGCGTCACCGGCTGGCCGGCCACGCTCACCGGCGGGGCGCACCACATGGGAACCACGCGGATGCACGACGATCCGCGCCAGGGCGTGGTCGATCGAGATTGCCGCGTGCACGGCGTGTCGAACCTGTACGTCGCCGGCAGCTCGGTCTTTCCCACCGCAGGCCACGTCAACCCGACGCTGACGATCGTCGCGCTGGCACTGCGACTGGCCGACCACTTGAAGCGACAGCTCGGTGGCGGGGACCGCGGCAACCACGCGCGCGCGCCGATCCCCGCAGCGGCGCCGTCGCTGGCCGATCGAGACGGGCGACCGACCTCGGGCCCGGACTAGGATCGACGAACGCACACTGGAGCGGATGGACCTGGAGTGGTCCGGAGGCGGAGGTCCGTCGCCTGCGCCGGCGCCGCGACGGGCCGACCGCCTGAAGCGACGGCTCGGCGCCGCGGACCGCCTCGCGCGCTACGACTCGAGCAGCTCGCGGTACAGCCGGTGGTAGGCGGCCCCCATCGTGTGGTGATCGTACTTCTCGACCGCTTCCCGCCGTCCGTGATCCGCCATGCTCCGCCGCAGCGCGGGATCCGACAGCAGCCGCTCCAGCTCCGCCGCCAGCCGCGCGGCGTCGCCCCGCGGGAAGGTCAGGCCCACGCCGCGGACCAGCTCGCCCAGGCCGCCCACGTCGGCCGCGATCACCGGGACCCCGCAGCTGAACGCCTCGACCGCCACCAGCCCGAAGGGCTCGTCCCAGATCGAGGGCACGACCGCCACGTCGGCCCCGCGAACGACCTCGACCAGCGCCTGCCCCACCCGGTCACCGTGGAACCGCACGCGCGGGCCGAGGCCGAGACCGCGCGCCAGGTCGCTCAGCTGCGTCAGCTCGGGGCCGGTGCCGACGACGTCGAGATCGGGCGCGACGCCCCGCTCCTCGCAGCGTCGCAGCGCGCGCAGCAGCACGTCGCAGCCCTTCTCGCGAACCAGCCGGCCGACGAACACGACCCGTGGCCGGCCCGCGGCCGGCGGGGCCGGGCTCGGGCAGAACAGGGTCGTGTCGATCCCGCAGGGGATGAGCCGCTTGCGCCACAGCGGGTAGCGGCGCAGCGCGAACGGACTCTCGCAGACGTTCGCGTCGATCAGCACGGAGAGCAGCGCCTTGACGACCGGCCGGAGCAGCTTGCGCGCCCGCCGTGGCGTACCGCCCGCGCGCAGACAGCGGTGGCAGACCAGCACGCCCGCCCGGTGCAGGCACGGGCCGCCGGGCTCGAGCTTGGTGCCGTTGGGACAGATCGGGGTCAGGTCGTGGTAGGTGTACACCAGCCGGCGCCGCATGAGCTTTGCGGCACCGAGCAGCCGGGCGTGGAACGAGTGAAGGTGCACGAGATCCGATTCCAGGACCAGCCGGCGCAGCTCGCGGCGGGACGGGCGGCGCACCACGCGCAGCGGAGACGCGGCACCGCCCGGTGTGCCGGTCACGATCACGACTCGCTCACCGCGATCGTGGAGGTAGCGCGCCAGCAACGCGACGAGCGTCTCCACCCCGCCGATGCCGGGCGCGAAGCGGTCGTTGTAGATCAGGATCCGCAGCGGTGCGTCGCCGTCTCGAGCAGGCACGTTCCGGCCATCCCCGGCAGCGGCGGCAGGCCGAGCAGCGCGCAGGCGGTCGGGGCCAGGTCGAGGATGTGCCCGCCCACGATCGGCCCCGGCGGGATTCCCTCGCCCGCCGCCACGAGGAATCCCTCGGCGACGTGGTTGCCGCTCCTGCCGTCGGGAGATCTGCCGGGGGTCGGCCACGCGATCGAGCCGTGCTCGGGGGAGACGATCCGCCGGACCCCCGAGACCGCGCTCGGCGCCCAGCGCACGATCAGGTCGGGCAGCACGCACTGGCCCGGCCGGCCGGGAGCCAGCTCCGCGCCGCGCTTGACGGCATCGACGACGGGCTCGCCCGTATCGCCGTCGACGAACGTGCCCAGCCCGACCTCGATCCGGCGCAGCAGCTCCTCGGCCTCCGCGCCGGGCTCGACGATGCCCTGCGGCTCGCGGCCCTCGAGGTTGACGCCGACGTAGCCCTGGAGATCGGCGCACTGCGGGACCAGGCGCCGCCGGCTCCAGTCCTCGGCGCCCGTCCGCCAGAACGCCGTCAGTCGATCCTGGATCGAATCCGGCAAGAGCTGCTTGACCTGGTGGCGCAGGCGCGCGGGCACGAGCTGCCGCACGCGCTTGAGCAGCCCGAGGGTGGTGGATCCCCGGCCCTCGCCCAGGATCCGCTCGAGCATCGCCGGCAACAGCTCGGTGCGGTTGTTGTTGGGCCCCATGCCGTGCAGCGAGAAGGCGATCACCCGGGTGCCGGCCGGCACCGCCGCGAGCAGCCGCCCCAGGCCGCGGTCGCACTCGACGTAGACGTCGCGCAACGCCGCCTGCAAGGCGTCGCGGTCGCGCGGCGCGACCGCGTGCGCCACGCCGGCCTCGTCCCACAGCTTGTGTCCCGCGGTGTGGGTGGCGCCGAAGACCGCCAGGTAGAGATCGGCCGGCTCGCGCCGGATGAGCGCTTCGGCCAGATCCGCGACGTAGGCGACGTTCGCCACCAGGCGGTCCCGGATCTTGAGCAGCGCCCGCGTGGAGAGCAGGCCGTAGCGCTCGAGCGCGGCCACCGGCGGGCCGACCTCGTCGCGGATCCAGCGCGCCAGGGATTCCGGGTGGCACGCGGGATCGGACAGGCGATCGTGCGTGGCCCAGCCCGCCACCTCCACGCCGCGGAACGGCTCGGGTGCGTAGGTCATCGGCAGGTCGATCGCCACCACGCGCCGTTCGGGACCGAGCGCACGCCAGAACGGACGCGCCGGCAGCCAGTCGCGGGTGGGCCGCGCGAGCTTCATCCGCTCGGACCGCCACTGGAGGAAGTGGTAGATCCCGTGCTCGGAAGGCGGCGTGCCGGTGTAGAACGTGGGCCAGACCGATCCGGCGAGCCAGTCCGCCGTCGACGCCAGCCGGCCGTGGGCCCCGCGCGCCCGCAGCGCGGCGAGGTTGGGAAGCGTGCCGTCGGCGGTCCAGCGCTCGACGAGCGACGGCGCTGCGGCGTCCCAGCCGATCATCAAGAGCGGCCGCGGCCCGGCCTGCGGCATCGTGGTCCCTCCCCTCGCCCGGGGCGCGTCGTACAACCTATCGCCTGCACGGCGATCGGCAACCCCCCCGCGCGCGATCCGGGATCAACCGGCGGGCGACCGCGCGCGATCGAGGAAATCGCGCCGCATCCGCTCGAGCATCCCCTCCACGCCGTCGAACAACCGGCGCAGCGGGCGCGGCTCGCAGCGCTGCATCGCATAGGCGGCGAGCAGCGGCGCGACGATCGTCGAGTCGGCGTAGATCACCACGCTGTCCGGGAGCTGCTCGGGGTCGATCTTCCCCCACGACACCGCCTCTCCCGGCGTGGCGCCGGACAGGCCGCCGGTGTCCGGCCGCGCGTCGGTCACCTGGATAAAGTAGTCGTGCCCCTTCTCGTCGAGCATCAGCACTTCCTGGATCTGCGGCTCGGTCTGCAGCATGAAGTTCTTGGGCGAGCCGCCGCCGAGCACGATCACCGCCGACTTCCCGCCGCCGCGCTTGGCGGCGTAGACGATCGCCGCGGTCTCGTTGACGTCGCGCGCCACGTCGATGCGCGGGCCGCGGTCGTGCATCCACAGCTCCGCCACGTTCATGCCGATCGCGGAATCGCCGGGCGACGAGACGTAGCACGGCACCGCGCAGCGGTAAGCGGTCGACAGCACGCAGGTGTCGTGGACTCCCAGCTCGTCCTCCCGCCCGGCCAGGTACTTCCCCAGCAGATGGTGCAGCCGCGCGGTCGACATCGCCCCCTGGAACTCGGGTGCCGCCATCACCTCGCGCAGGTAGGCGTCGGTCCGCATCAGGACGTCGAAGTCGAACAGCACGTCGTAGATGCGCACGACGCCCTCGCGCCGCAGCACGCGGTCGTCCACCTGGTGCGAGCCCTGGTGCAGCGCCAGCCCCAGGCCGAAGTGGGCATCGTGGTACAGGTTCGCCCCGGTCGAGACGATCCAGTCGACGAACCCGGCGCGCAGCAGCGGGACGAGCACCGAGCGGCCGATGCCGGCCGGGGTCATCGCGCCCGAGACCGTCAGCCCGACCACGCAGTCCGGCTGCAGCACCTTGGTCGCGAGCAGCTGCGCGGCCTGCGCCACGCGTCCCGCGTTGTAGGCGAGGAACGTGCCGTCCACGAGCGCGTCGACCGACAGCCCGCGGCGGATCGGCTCGGGGTCGATCCGTCGGCCCCGCAGCCAGTTCTTCTTCGCATCGGCCATGGCCGCCTCCCGGCGGCCATACTACGACACGCGGATCTGCGGCGGGGGCACCAGATCGTACCGCCGGCGGCTGACGACCAGCTCCGCGCCGCTCGCGCGCAGCTTGCGGAAGCCGAACAGGTGGAAGATCTCGAGCGGGTACCAGCGCGCCACGCGGGTGTCGACGACGAGCACGCCGCTGTCCTGGGGATGGAGGCGGACTCCCGGCAGCCAGGGCAGGATGCGACACAGCCGCAGCCGGCGCAGGCCGGCCGAGAGCAGCAGCCAGAACCGCCGCACCTCGCGCGCGACGAAGAACCCATCGTCGCCCAGCCCCTGATAGAGCGGCAGCAGCAAGAGGCCGCTCTCGGGGGCATGGATCGGGCCGGCGTGCGAGCTCGCCAGCACCTGCCCGCGGCGGATCGGCCGGAAGTTGGCGAACCCGGCGCCCATCCGGAATCCATCGCCCGGGCGGACCGGATGCCGCCGGCGCACCTCGACGACACGGGGAAAGCCGCGGCTCGCGCGCCGCAGCCGCTCGCGCTGGGACTCGAGCTCGACGGGCAGCCCGGCGGCCGGGTCGCACACGCCCGCCGCCACGAGCGCCAGCCAGACCGCGGCCTCGAGGTTGTCGACGGATTCCGCGGCCAGGTGCTGCCCGCCCTCGACTCCCATCGCCACCACGCCCCGGTTGTTGAGGAACTCGACCAGCGCGCCGTCGACCTGCTCCTCGAGCCCGAGGATCAGCGGGATCGGCAGGCTCCCGGCGAAGCGCCGGTTGCGCAGCGTGTCCCCGACCGTGACGAACGGCGGGCCGGGCGCGGAGGTCGTGTGCAGATCGACGAAGTAGAGATCGCGGCGGCCCTCGACGATGCCGGCGAGCGCGGCCAGCAGCTCCCGCTGCTCCTCCCGCTCGACGTGCGGCCGGGTGCCGGGGGCGTCGCGGATCGCCGCCACCTTCTCCGGCGTCCAGCGGCGGTTCAGGTCCTCGTCGATGAAGCGCGCCTTGTGGCGCAGCGCGGTCAGGTTGCCCGCCAGGAACACGACCTCGCCGCGCACGGCGCCCGGGACCCCCGCGAGCGCGCGCAGCACCCGTTCGGCGGCGAGCATTCCCGCCGGCTCGTTCCCGTGGATCCCGCCGAGCACGACCAGCGTCGGACCGCCTGCCGTGCCGCGGATCCGCCCGACCTCGCGCCGCTCGGCGGACTCGCCTCGATCGTCCTGCATGGAATCGATGATCCTCCGGCCCGGCGGAAGCTCCGCCGCCATCGCCAAGAATACCGATCGCGCCGGGGTTTTACGAGCGGGCTGCCCGCCCCTCGGTCGCGCGTCCCGGACCGAACGTGTCCGGAGGTTGCTCGCCCGCCACGCTCGAGCCACCGATCGCCGTGGGGCCTGGATCGACGCGGAGACTGCCCGCCCGTGCCGCGGCTAGGCCAGGTGTCTCCAGGGGTCGGCGTCGAGCGCGAAGTGAAAGCGGCCGAATCGCCCCTCGGCCACGTAGCGGGTGACGTGGGCGAGCAGCGCTTCGGCGGCCTCGGGTAGGGCCCAGGGGAAGGCGGCGCAGCCGAGCAGCGAGGCGATCGCGACGCTCGCCGGGAACCGCTCGACCCGAGTCTCCCCTGCCTGTGCCAGCCGCCAGATCCCCGAAACCGGGAACATCCCGCGCAACGCATCGGGGGCGATGCGCTCCGAGTTGTCGAACGGCAGCGCGGGGGCCATCCACCGGCCGCGGACGGGAACGACCATGGCGAAGTCGTCGCCCAGGCTGCGCGCGGGCCGGGCCAGGCGCACGGCCGTGGTCTTGCCGGCGCCCGACGGGCCGGCGAACAGGTGCGCCTCGCCGTCGTGGAGCACCGCGGCCGCGTGCAGCGCGAAGCCGCCGTCGTCGAGGGCCAGCCGCGCCGCGAGGAACCGCGTCGCGTTCTCCAGGATTCGCGGCAACGGCTCGTCGCGCGTCGCGGTGACGCCGAGCCGCCAGGCTCCGGGGTCCGCGTCACGCGCGAGCGCGAAGTGGTGCGAGACGACGATGCGCCGCCCCGGCTCGTTCCGTGCCTCCAGCCGGTAGGCCGCCCCGGGCACGGGCGGCTCGAGCCAGGGGCCGGGGCCGGCTTCGTACACCCGGAGCACGAGCGACGACGCCTGGCCCGCCGCGCTCGCGCCGAGAAACGGGCCCCAGCGCCGGCCGAGGTCCGCCGCCAGGGGAGCGGCCAGGCCCGCGATCCGGACCGTCCGCTGTCCGAGGACCAGGTCGCGCGACTCCGGCCCCAGCGGCCGATCGAGGCCGCGCAGCCTGCCGTCGGCCTCGAGGTCCGCCAGCACGCCGCAAGTCTATCCGGGCCCGCCGGTCACCGCTCGCGTAGACTACCTCGCCATGTCCGTCTTCGGCACCCCGCCCGTGGTCTCGCGCGACAGCCTGCTCGGCTACTTCCTGGCCGGAGCGGTGCCGCGCTCCGAGTGGAAGATCGGCGTCGAGGTCGAGAAGCTCGGGCGGCGCGCGGCGGACGGCCTCCCGCTCGTCTACGCCGGCGTCGAGCCGTCGGTCCGCGCCGTGCTGGGCTTCCTGCTCGACGAGCGCGGGGGGGACCCCGTCTACGAGGCCGACAACCTGATCGGGGTCGACGCGCCGTGGGGCACGCTCTCGCTCGAGCCGGGCGGCCAGCTCGAGTGGTCCTCCCGCCCTCGCGCCGCGCTGAGCGAGCTGGCGGTCGAGCTGCGGTCGCACCTCGACTCGATGGCGCGCGTGGCGGCGGCCCTCGGGGTGCACTGGCTCGACGTCGCGCTCGATCCGACCCACCCCGTCTCCGCCATGCCGTGGATGCCCAAGGCCCGCTACCGGCTGATGCGCGCCCACCTCGGCCGGCGCGGCCGCCTGGCGCACCGGATGATGACGCAGACCGCGAGCGTGCAGTGCGCGTTCGACTACTCCGACCCGGAGGACTGGCGGCGGAAGCTGCTGGTCTCGGCGCGGCTCGCCCCCGTGGCCGCGGCACTCTTCGCCAACTCGTCGCGGATCGACGGGGCCGAGAGCGGGTGGCGCTCCTACCGCCACGCGATCTGGCGCGAGACCGACCCCGATCGCTGCGGCCTCCCGGCCTGTGTGTTCGAGCCCGGGTTCGACCTCGAGCGCTGGCTGGACTGGATGCTCTCGGTGCCGACCCTGTTCCTGCATCGCGCTCGCGGCCTCGTCCCCGCGGGCGGCGTGCCGTTCGCGCGCTTGCTCGAGCGCACGGGCTGCGACGCCGTCCGCACCGCGGACTGGGAGACCCACGCCTCGACGATCTTCACCGAGGTGCGCTGCTACACCTATCTCGAGATCCGCGGCGCCGACCTCCAGCCGGACGAGCTGTGCCTGGCCGTGCCGGCGTTCTGGGCCGGCATCCTGTACGACGACGGCGCGCTGGACCAAGCGATCGACCTCGTTCCGGGCCTCGACCGGCAGGCGGCGTGGTCGGACGCGATGCTCACCGCGGCGAGAGACGGCCTCGACGCCACGCTGAACGGCGAGCCGTTGCGCACGCTGACCGTCCGCGCGCTCGGCCTCGCCGCGCGCGGGCTGCGCAGCGGCGCCGGCTGGGTCGGGCCGGGAGACGAGGCGCTGCTGGCGTTGCAGCGGCTCGCGCGCAAGCACGATCTGCGGCTCGACTGAGCGGCCGACGATCGTCGGGGGGAAGATGCGTCGGCTTGCCGCGGGGGCAGGACCGGGCCCTCGCGGGCGGTCCCGCGCCTACCCTTTCCAGATTCCGCCGCGGCCGGATCGACCGTCGACGCGGATCTCGAGCGGAGCCGGGAGCTGCGCGTGGCGCAGGAACTGCGTTTCTTCGACGACCGGTTGCGCCTTCAGCCATTCCCAGTCGACGCCCGGCACGGCCGCATGGTGCACCGACAGGTAGGCCACGCCGTTGCCCAGGATGTTGTGGAAGAAGTGCGCCCCCTGGCTGGGCTCCACGTTCATCGTCGGCAGCGTGGCCTCGACGATCACCTTCGCGCCGGAGACCTGTCCCCAGTCCACGGGGATGCCGAGCCAGGAGTCGGAGCTGCCCCAGCGCCCGAAGCCGACGAGCACGTAGGCCCGGCCCTGCTCGACCAGCCGGCGGTTGAGCGCGTCGATCTCGCCGGCGATGACCCGCGTGTGCCGCGCCTCGAACGTGTCGGGCTTGACGAACACGACGTCGCGCAGGCCTTGCACGCGGCCGTTCCCCATCGCGCGCGTCGAGACGAGCAGCAGGTCCGGCCGGGCGACCTCCTCGTCCGCGATCTCGACCAGGTCGTGCGAGACGAACATCGGCCGAACCTGCAGGAATCCGAGGCTCGGGCGCCCTCTACCGTCCCGTTTCAACGCGAACTCGAGCTCGACCGGCGCACCCGCCGCCGCCTCGCAGATGCGCAGCAGCTCGCGCACCACCGCGTTCAGCGGCAGCCCGCGCTCAGCGAGGAGCGGCGCGAAGTTCAGCACGCGCGGCCCGTCCCGCCCCGTTCCCGGCGCGAGCCGGTCGGAGCGCGGATCGTAGGTCGAGGCCACGAGCGTCAGGTTCCCGTCCTCCTCGGCGGCGCCCAGCCCGGCCCGCACCAAGTGCTCCGCCTCGGCGGTCGGGTCCTCCGCGGCGGGTGGGGCCAGGTTGATGCACCAGAAGTCGCGCTGCGTGGTCTCGAGCAGCTGGCCGATGCTCGTGAACGGCGGAGGGGCCTTGGGGCGCGCGGGCGAGAAGGTCCAGCTCAGGCCGCCGTCGACGATCGTCTTTCCCAGCCCGAGCGCCAGGTTGACCACGCCCTCCTGCGGCTTCGCGCTGCCGGTCGGGTAGAAGTTGACCGAGCGCGCCACTCCCGACAGCAGCGGATAGAAGCGGTCGCCGTGCCGCGCCCCGACCACCTCCTGCACCACGACGGCCATCTTTTCGTCGCGCAGCGTCTTGCCCGTCGCGCGGATGTAGCTGCGCGCGGCGCGGAAGAAGGTCGAGGCGTAGATCAGCTCGACGGCCTGGACCAGGCGGCGCAGCCGCTCGGCGGCGTCGGGCTGGTTGTTCGGGACCATCTTCGTCTCGTAGACGCCGGCGAACGGCCGGAAGATCGCGTCCTCCATCAGGCTCGAGGAGCGCACCGCGAGCGGCCGGTCGCTGATCTCGAGCAGCTCGCGCAGGCCCGCGACGAGCGCGGCGGGCGGCTCGACCCGCTGGAACGCGAGCGCGATCTCGTGGTCCGACCAGCCGGCGAGCGTGGCCTCGTCGAGCCCGGTCCGCGCGACGAACTGGTCGAACAGCTCCGTCCCCGCGACCGCGAAGCCAGGAACGACGGTCTCGATCTCCGGGTACTTCGCCGGGTCGAACTCGGCCGCGAGCATCGCGTTGAAGAACACCAGGCCGGAGGCCTTGCCCCCGAGCTCGCCGCCGCCGATGCGCAGCTCGCCGCGGTCGAAGCGCTCTCGCCTGGCGCGCGGGTCGTTCGGTTCCACGTCCTCCTCGCCGGACCGGGGGCCGAAGTCTAGCAAAGTCCGGCGGACGACGCGCCGGGCCGCCGTTGACGCGGAGCCCGGCGCGCGGGTAGAGTTCCCCGCGGCCTGCGGTCGGAGCCCCGGCGATGGAACTCGAAGTTCGCGACAGCGGCGACGTGGCCGTGCTCGACCTGTGCGGGAAGCTCACGCGCGGCGACGGGGACGAGCTGCTGCGCGTGACCGTGGACGGACTGCTCGCTGCGGGTCGAACGCGGTTGTTGCTCAACCTGGCGCAGGTCCCGTACATGGACTCGATGGGGATCGGCGCGCTGTTGTCGGTGCGCGCGCGGGCCGTGACGGCGGGCGGCTCCGCCAAGCTGCTGAACCCGCTGAAGCGCGTGTACGACGTGCTGCAGCTGGTCAAGCTCGACAGCGTGTTCGAGACCTATCAGGACGAGGGGCTGGCGCTCGCGTCGTTCGGCGCGAACGGGCAGGGCTCGCCGCGCTGACGCGTCCGCTCGCCACGCGCCCGACGGGCGGTGGCGCGGCCCGAGCCGGTCCGGTCGGGAGAGGCCAAGATGCCGCAGTCTCGCGCAGCGTCGTCCCCGTTCCTGGCGCTCGTCCCGCGGCGCTCGGCGATCATCTTCTTCGCCGCCGTGTTCTTCATCTTCTCGCCGGTCGGGGTGCTGCTGGGATCCTCGCTGGTCGAGCGCCGGCCGCTTCCCACGCTGCTGCTGGCCGGCCTGCTCTCCGGCTGCATCGCCGTCTCGTGGGCGGCGACGTTCACGCTGTCGCGCCGGTGGATCGTCGGGATCGTGCTGTTCACCGCGGCCCAGATGGCGTTCTTCGGCCCGCTGGGAGGGACCGCGTTCGGGATCCGCGAGGCCAGCTTCTCGCTCGAAGGCGTGTCGATCGTGGCGGTGATCGTGCTCGGCTACACGCTGTTCGTGATCTTCATCTCCGGGCAGGGGCGCACGACCCTGCGCCTGCAGACCGAGATGGCGCTGGCCCGCGAGATCCACGCGACGCTGGCCCCACCGCTGGAGCTGAGCCGGGAGCGGTTCGAGGTCCTCGGCCTCTCCCGCGCATCGAGCGAGATGGGCGGGGACCTCGTCGACGCGGTGGACCACGCGGAGACGACCGATCTCGTGCTCGCCGACGTCTCGGGCCACGGCGTGAAGGCCGGCGTCGTGATGGGCATGCTCAAGTCCGCGATCCGGACGGTGCTGCTCCGCCCGGCGCCGCTCGCCGAGCTGCTCACCGCGCTGAACGACGTGCTGGAGCGGACGACCGCGCCGGAGATGTACGCGACGCTCGCCGTCGTCCGCATCGGCGCCGGCGGCGAGCGCGCGGAGTACGCGCTCGCCGGACACCATCCCATCCTCCATCACCGGGCCGGCGCACGGGAGGTGGTGCGGCTCGCGCAGCGGCAGCTCCCGCTGGGGTTGATGCCGTGCCGGACGTTCGACACGGGCTCGGTCGCGCTCGCCCCGGGGGACCTGCTCGCGCTCTACACCGATGGGCTCGCCGAGACCGAGAACGCGGCCGGCGAGGCGCTCGGTCACGAGCCGGTCGAGCGCCTGCTCGTCGAGCGGGCCGGCGCTCCGCTCCCCGAGATCCAGCGGGAGCTGTTCGAGCTGGCGGGCCGCCACGGCGAGCGGGTGGACGACCAGACGATCCTGCTCCTGCGCGTGAGGGGCGCCGCCTGATCCCGCCGCGGCGCGGGCGGCGCGTTCCGCCGCCGCCGTTCGCCCGGCGGCGCGTGTCCCTGGTAGAATCCCCGCGGTCGAGACGGGAGGGCCGCGGATGAACGGGGTCGGCGAGTACCTCAAGGCGCAGCGCGAAACCCACCTCGGGCAGCTCGAGGAGCTGCTGAGCATCCCCTCGATCAGCACCGACCCCGAGCGCGCCAAGGACGTGCAGCGGGCCGCGGAGTGGCTCGCTCGCCGGCTGCGGCAGGCCGGCTGCACCACGGCCGAGATCCATCCCACCGCGAGGCACCCGGTCGTCTACGGCGAGTGGCTCGGTGCGCCCGGCGCGCCGACCGTGCTGATCTACGGCCACTACGACGTGCAGCCGGTCGATCCGGTCGAGCTGTGGAGCTCGCCGCCGTTCGAGCCGACGGTGCGCGCGGGAAAGATCTTCGCCCGCGGCGCCTCCGACGACAAGGGCCAGTTCATCGCCCACGTCAACGCGCTCGAAGGCCACCTGCACTCCGGCGGCGGCGCCTGTCCGGTGAACCTCAAGTTCGTGATCGAGGGCGAGGAGGAGATCGGCTCGCCCAACCTCGGTGCCTACCTACGAAAGAACCGCACCCGCCTCGCCTGCGACGTGGTCGTGGTCTCGGACACCGCGATGTTCGCCAAGGGGCAGCCGTCGATCTGCTACGGGTTGCGCGGCCTGGCCTATCTCGAGGTCCACGTCCGCGGCACGAGCCGCGATCTGCACTCGGGCTGCTTCGGCGGGGCCGTGGTCAATCCGGCCAACGCGCTGGCGCGCATGCTGACCGCCCTCAAGGACGACCGCGGCCGGGTCCGGGTGCCGGGGTTCTACGACAAGGTGGTGCGGCTCTCCGCGGCGGAGCGCAAGGCGTTCCGCGCGCTGCCCCACTCCGACCAGCGGTTCATGAAGCAGATCGGTGCGCCGCGGCTCCACGGCGAGCCGGGCTTCTCCACGCTCGAGCGGCTGTGGGCGCGGCCGACCTTGGACATCAACGGCATCTGGTCCGGCTTCACCGGGGCGGGTGCCAAGACGGTCATCCCGGCCGAGGCCCGGGCCAAGGTGTCGATGCGGCTCGTGCCCGAGCAGAAGCCGGACGAGATCGCGGCGAAGGTGACGCGGTTCCTCGAGAAGGTCGCGCCGCCGGCGGTCGAGGTGGCGGTCGAGACGCTGCACGGGGCCGAGGCCTGGACCACGCCGATCGACGGCGCCGGGCTGCGGGCGGCGGGTCTCGCGCTGCGCCGCGCGTTCGGCAAGCAGGCGGTCTTCGTGCGCGAGGGCGGCTCGATCCCGGTCGTCGCCAGCTTCGAGAAGATCCTGCGCGTGCCGGTCGTGCTGATGGGGTTCGGCCTGAACGACGACAACCTCCACGCCCCGAACGAGAAGTTCGACCTCGACAACTTCTACGGCGGGATCCGCGCGGCGGCCTACCTGATGGAGGAGCTGGCGGCCGCCGGGAACGGCCAGGCCACGCGGCGCGCGTCGAGAAGCCGCCCTTGACCGGCGGCAGGGCTCCGGCCGTGGCGCTGGCGCTCTGGCTCCTGCCGCAGGCGGCCGCTCCGGCGTCCGGCCGCTGGGTGGTCTCGGTCGCCTCCAGCCTCGAACCGGCGCTGCGCGAAGCGGCCGCCGTCTGGCCCGACGCGGGAGCGACCGGCCAGCCGCTGCTCAACGCCGCGGCTTCCGGCCTGCTGCTCCAGCAGATCCGTCGCGGGGCGCCGGCCGATCTGCTGCTCGCGGCCTCGCCGCTCGAGATCGATCGGCTGGTGGACGACGGTCTCGCCGATCGCGGCTCCCGGCGCGCCATCGCCTCGAACCGGCTGGTCGCCGTCGCGGGCTGTGACGGCCCGACCGCGCGCCGGCTCGACGACCTGCCCGGCGCGGCGATCGATCGCATCGCCGTCGCCAACGTCCGCACGGCGCCGCTCGGCCGCTACACGCGCCAGGCGCTCGAGGCGGCCGGGTTGTGGGAGCGGCTCGAGGACCGGCTGATCTTCGCCGAGAGCGCACGCCAGGCGCTGGACTACGTCGCGCGCGGCGAGGCGCCGCTGGGCATCGTCTATCGTACGGACGCGCGGCTGCTCGCGGACCGGCTGTGCGTCGCGTTCGAGCTGCCGCCCGAGCTCCACGATCCCGTGGTCTACGAAGGCGTCGTGCTGCGGGACGCGACGCGCCCGGCCGAGGCCCGCGCGTTCCTCGACTGGCTGACCACCGACGGCGGCCGCGCCGTGCTGGCGCGACACGGGTTCCTGCCGCCGCCGTGACGGTCCTGCCGGCACTGCGGCTCTCGCTGCTCGTTGCCTTCTCGGCCACGCTCCTGGTCGCGGCCGCCGGCGGCCTCGCCGGCTGGATCCTGGCGCGCCGTCGCTTTCCCGGGCGCGACGTCGCGGCCGCCCTGCTGAGCGTTCCCCTGGTGCTGCCGCCGACCGTGACCGGCTACTACCTGCTCGTGCTGCTCGGCCGCCGCGGCTGGATCGGCGCCCCGCTGCAGTCCCTCGCCGGCTGGTCGATCCCCTTCACCTGGGCCGCCTGCGTCGTCGCCGCGGCGGTGATGGCGTTTCCGCTGATGATGCGCGCCGCACGCGCGGCGTTCGAGCAGATCGACCCGCGCCACGAGCTGGCGGCCGCGTCGCTCGGCCACGGCCCGCTGTCGATCCTGTTCCGCGTGCTCGTGCCGCTCGCGCGCCGCGGCCTGACGGTCGGCCTGGTGCTCGCGTTCGCGCGCGCCCTGGGCGAGTTCGGCGCGACCCTGCTCCTGGCCGGCAACATCCCGGGCCGGACGCAGACCCTGCCGCTCGCCGTCTACGAGGCCGTCGCCACCGGCGAGGATCGCACGGCTCTCGTGCTGGCGCTGTGCCTGACCCTGGTCTCGGTCGCCGTGATGCTGGTCGCGGAGCGACTCGGGCGCTCCCGATGAGCCGGCTCGAGGCCGAGATCGTCGTCGAGCGCCGGTCCGAGCGCGGCGGCGAGTTCCGGCTCGAGGCCGCGATCGCGGGCGACGGCATCACCGTCGTCTGCGGCCCGAGCGGCGCCGGCAAGAGCACGCTCCTGCTCGCGCTCGTCGGCGGGCTGCGGCCGCGCTCGGGACGGATCGCGCTCGACGGCCGGCCGCTGTTCGACGCCGGCCGCGGCGTCGACCTGCCGACGCGCCGGCGGCGGATCGGCATGGTGTTCCAGGAGGCGGCGCTGTTCCCGCATCTCGACGCGCTGCGCAACGTCGGCTTCGGCATCCGCGGGCGCGAGCGGCCCGCGCGCGCCCGCGCGTGGCTCGCGCGGGTCGGGGCGGCCGATCTCGCGCACCGCCTGCCGTCGGAGCTGTCCGGCGGAGAACGGCAGCGGATCGCCCTGGCGCGCGCGCTGGCCGCCGAGCCCCGCGCCCTGCTGCTCGACGAGCCGTTCTCGGCGCTCGACTCCGCCTCGCGCGCGGCGCTGGGCGACCTGCTCGTCGAATTGCAGTCGGCGTCGGGCATCCCGTTCCTTCACGTCACGCACGATCTCGGTGAGGCGCTGCGCCTGGGCACGCGGCTGGTGCTGCTGGAGCGCGGGGCCGTGGTCCAGAGCGGGATCCCGGCGGAGGTCATCGCGCGGCCGGCGTCGCTCGCCGCCGCGCGTGCGGTGGGGACGGAGAACGTCCTGTCCGGCGCCGTGCTGCGTCACTCCGCGGAGCTGGGATGCAGCGAGGTCGACCTGGGCGGCACCGTCGTGCAGACCTGTACACTCGACCTGCCGCCGGGGGCGCGAGTGACGCTCGGCCTGCGCGCCGAGGAGGTGCTGATCGCCCTCGGCCCGCTCGGCGCGAGCAGCGCGCGCAACGTGCTCGAGGGCCGGGTCGAGACGCTGGTCGAGGTCGGAACTGGCGTCGAGGCGCGCGTTGCGACCCCCGTGCCGTTGCGGGCGCTGCTGACCCCGGGCTCCGTGCGCGAGCTGGGGCTCGAGCCGGGCACGACGGTCCGTCTGGTGATCAAGGCGAGCGCGTTCCGCCGCCTGGCCTGAGGCGGCGGAACGACCCGTTTTTTGACCGGCGCCGCCCCCGGTGCAACAATCCGTATGCAGGCAGCCCGTGCAGCGGAGCCCGAATTGAGCCCTCCTCCGCGCCCCACGTCGCTCGTCGTCGTCCGCGCCCTGCGGTTCCTGCGCGGGCGGGAAGCTCCGGTCGACAGCGTCACGCTGGCTCGCGAGGTCCTCTCCGCCCGGACCGCGAACGAGGAGGCGGCGCGTCGGGTGCTCGAGGCGGCGTTCGCGGGTGACGCGCGAGTGGTGCTCGGCTCCCGCGGCTGGTCCTGCTCCGAGCCTCGAGCGGCGGAGCCGCGCCCCGCTCCCGAGGTCGACGAGGACCGGGTGCTCGTCGTGCTCGAGGGCCGGCGTCCCGGCCGTGGAGCGCCGTTCATCCTGCTCGCGGTGTCGGCCGTGCGGCTGCAGGGCGGCGAGGTCGTCGCCGCCTGCGGGGGCGAAACCACCGCGGACCCCGGCGGGGATCGGCTGCGCCGCGCGTTTCTCGACACGATCCACGGGGCGCCGATCGTGGTCCACGACCCGCCGGGGGCGCTCGCGGCAATCGAGCGCTGGCTGGGCGAGCCGCTGGCGGCGATCTCCCTGCGCAAGCTGGGACGGGAGCGCGTCGGGCTCCCCGCCGGCCACGACCTCCCGGCCCTGGCCAGCCGGCTCGGCGTGCGCTGGCGCGACACCGACGATCCGCTGGACGCGGCGGACACGCTCGACTCCTGCCTCGCCTCGCTGCGCCAGAGCGGCGAGAGCCTGGGCGCGCTCCACGCTTCGACCACGCCGGGCGCCGCGCCGATCGACTGGTCGCGGCTCGCGTTCGACCGCGAGCTGCTGCGGCGCATCCCCCGCGTCGCCGGAACCTACCGTTTCTACGACGCCGACGACCGGCTGCTGTACGTGGGCAAGGCGAAGGACCTCAACCGCCGCGTCGGGTGGTACTTTCGCGAGACGCGCCGGAGATCCGCGCGCGTCCAGCAGCTGCTGGAGCAGATCCATCGCCTGGAGTTCGAGCCCGTCGGCTCCGAGCTGGAGGCGATCCTGCGCGAGGCGGAGCAGATCCGCCGCGACGCCCCGCGGCAGAACGTGCAGCGCCGGCACCAGGCCATCGGGCGAGCCGCGCGCCTGCGCTCGATCCTGATCCTCGAGCCGGCCGAGTCGCCCTCCCAGCTGCGCGCCTTTCTCGTGCGCGAGGGGCGCCTCGTGGGGCGCGTGGCTCTCGGCCCGCGCGGCGGCGGGCTGCGCCGCATCGCGCGCCTGCTCGACGACTACTTCTTCTTCGCCCCCGACGGTCCGACCCCGGCCGCTGGCCCCGAGATCGACGTCGAGCTGGTCGTGCGCTGGCTCGGCCGCAACCGCGACCGCGTCGTCGCCTTCGACCCGACGAGCCTGCGCTCGGCCCGCGAGGTGACGGAGCGCCTGCGCTGGTTCCTCGAGCGCGGCTCGCTCGTCGATGCCGAGGGCCGACCGATCCTCGGCCGCTGATCGCGGCACGCCCGCGGCGCGATCGACGGCGGAGGCCGGGTCGCGTGACGGCGGGGGTCGTGGCGCCGGCGCGGGCGGCTCACACCAGCTCGCCGCGCGCGACGAGCACGACCTTGCCCCCGACCGAGACCTCGATCCGCTCCCCGCGCTCGCGGGCCCGCGCGCGCAGCAGCGAGGGGCGCCGGATCTCGTGTCCCTGCTCGATCCGCACGTCGACGGAGTCGCTGCCGAAGTAGCGGTGCTGCAGCAGGTAGGCCCCCAGGCAGCCGGCGGCGCTGCCGGTCGCCGGGTCCTCGGCCACCCCGAACGCCTCGGCGAACATCCGCGCGTGGATCTGGTTGCCGGCCTCGAGCGTTTGGGCACAGAAGAAGTAGACGCACTGGATCCCGTGCTGCTCCCCCAGCGAGGCGTAGCTCGCGCGGTCGAGGCGCGCGCGGCGCAGAGCGTCGAGCGAGCGCAGCGGCACGATCAGGAACGGAAGCCCGGTCGAGACCATCTGCACGGGGAACCGGTCATCGAGGTCCCGCGTCTCCAGTCCCAGCACGGCCGCGGCGGTGGCGGAATCGAGCTGGCGGCCGAACTCCGGCGGCCGCTGGCTCATCCACAACACCCCGCCCTCGCCGCCGGGATCGACGAAGCGCACCGGGATCGCTCCCACCCCGAGGTTGAGCGTCACGCTGTCGACGGGCCGCCGCAGCAGCTCCTCGCGGACGACGAACGCCGTCCCCAGGGTCGGATGGCCGGCGAACGGCACCTCGCGCGCGGGGGTGAAGATGCGCGCGTCGACGCTCCCGTCGGGCCGCACCGCCGAGACCAGGAACGAGGTCTCGGAGAAGTTCATCTCGCGGGCGATGCGCTGCATCTCGTCGGCCCCGAGCGACGCGGCGTCGGCGACGACGGCCAGCTGGTTGCCGGCATACTTGGACTCGGCGAAGACGTCCACGATGAACAGCGGCTGCGGCATCGAACCTCCCTCCTCGACCGGCTCAACGACCGCACAGGTCGCTCGCCGCCGCCGCGAGGCGGAAGTCGAGCTCGGTGATCCCCCCGGCGTCGTGCGTGCTGAGATCGACCACAACCCGGTTGTAGACGTTGTGCCACTCGGGGTGGTGGTTCATCGATTCGGCGACGAGCGCCAGCCGGGTCATGAAGCCGAAGGCGCCGACGAAGTCCTTGAAGGCGAAGCTGCGGTGCAGCTTGCCGCCGGCGACCTCCCACCCGGGAACCTCGGCCAGGCGCTTTCGGATCTCGTCCTCGGTCAGCGGTTTCGGACGCACCATCGCAATCTCCCCCCCGCGCTCCGGCCGCGCGGGATCCGATCCGCGCCCGTCCATCCTCCACCGCGCCCGTTGCGACTGCAAGCCGCACGCGCCGGGCGCGGCTCGAGCGCGGTCGCGCTCACTCCCCGCCTTGGACGGCGGGGCGCGACGCGGGCTCGACGCGTCCCCGGAGGTGCTGCTGCAGCAGGCCGCAGACCGCATCCGGACACCCGACGACGTCGATGACTCCCGTGTCGCGGGTCTCCTTCAGCCGCCGCGTGACCACGACCTCGCCATCGAGGACCAGCGCGATCCCCGCGCTCGGGTGCTTGCGCGCGAGCTCCTCGAGTGACGCGAGCGTCCGCGGTCCGAGGCGCGCGCGCACACCGGCGCGGCCGTGTTCGTCCTGGATCGTCTCCGGCTCGGCCGCCAGCGTGAGCCGCGCGTCGGGCGAGACGCCGACCACGACGAGCTCGTTCTCCCGCGTGGGATCGGGCTCGAGGTAGCGCCCGTCGTGGATCAGGAGCCGCTCGGTCTCGAACACCGGGACCACCTGCGCGCGTCGGGTGCCGGACCGCGTGATCCGGTAGAGGCCGTCCTCGAGCGGCTCCTGCGCCACGGCCGGGGCCGCCGCTCCGATCGCCAGGATCACGAGCCCGGCACGGGCCCACGCCCGGCTCCCACGATCGCTCATGCCGTCTCCTCCCATGTGCCCGTCCGGGGATCGAGCTTCGACACGCAGCGGGCCATCGGTACCGACAGCTTAGCCCAGCCCCGCGTCCTCGTCCCGGAGCGAGCGGATCTCGTAGAGGTTGGCGACGACGATCCCGCCGGCCGTCGCCACCGGGACCAGGACGCGGCGGTAGCCCGGCCCCTCGAACCGGTCGAGGGCGGCCCAGCGCCGCGGCAGCAGCGCCGAGGTCAGCAGCTGGACGGGGACCTCGCCTCCTCCGCGTCGCCACGTCAGCCCGGGAAACCCGAGCGCCGCACCCCAGCCCTGCGGGTGAAGCTCGCCGCGGACGGTGGCGGGCTCCCAGGTCCCCCGCGGGTCGCGAACCCGCCCGTGGTTGCGCTGTCCGGGAGCGAGGCTGCCGTAGACCGCCAGGCGGCGCGACGTCCGGTGCTCGCGCTCGAGCCGCGCTTCGAGCTCCAACAGCTCGCGCGATCGCGTCCGCTCCTCGCGCAACGCGTTGACACGCTCGAGCAGGACCACGAGTTCGTCGGGCGGCTCCAACGGCGGGCCCCTCCGGTTACGCCCGCGGCTCCGGCTTGACGGCGATGCAGCAGTGGACCTTGGCCGTGGAACGGTGCTCGGCGTGCGCCAGGCAGCCGAGGAGATCCTGCCGGACGCCGGCGAAGCTCGGGCCGCAGGCTTCCCGCAAGGGCGTCATGCGGTCGAGCCGCGCGCGCCAGGCTTCGAGCACGTCGGGGCGCGCCGGGCCGTCGAACGCCAGCTCCAGGTCCCCCACGGTCGACTGCGCGGTGGGCGAGAATCCCGCGCGCTCCAGGTGACCGCGGAGCTTGCGTCCCATCTTGAAATCGTAGCGCCCCGCCGCGAGCGCCGCGCGCGCATAGGCCTCGAGCGCCGCTCTCGTGCTCGCGCCGAGCGGCTCGTGCCCGAACAGGTCGTCGACCTCCGTCAGCGCGATCCAGCCTCCGGGGCGGAGCTGTTTGCCCCACGCCGCCAGGGCCGAGGCCAGGTCCGGAAAGTACGCGGCCGCGAAGCTGCACCAGATGCCGTCCACCGCGGGGCCGAGGTCGGGGAGCGCCCGCAGGTCCGCCCGCCGGAACTCCGCGCCGGCGAGAGCCCGCAACCGCGCGGCGCGGAGCAGCTCGTCGTTCATGTCGACACCGATGACCCGTGCCCCTCGCTCGACGAGGTCGGCGGCCTGGTCGCCCACCCCGCATCCCAGGTCCAGCACGGTCTGGCCCGACACGGGCGGCAGCGCGTCGAAGATCCGGGGCCAAGCGCGCCAGACCCGCTGCCCGCGGTAGTCGGCGGCGAGGCTCATCGCCCGGCGCTTCCCGCCCTCGCCCGCACGAGAGCCAGCTCGACCCAGCGGCGCACCTCCGGGTGGAGGCCGCGGTGCGCCTCCCATGTCGCCCGGGCCCAGCGCTCCACCGCGTGATGGTGCTCCGCCGGAGCGCCGGTCGCGGCGACCTCCGCGATCGTCAGCGGCCCGCGGAACGCGGGCAGCTCCGGCTTGTGCAGCCCGGGATGGCGCTCGAGCCAGCGCCGGATCGCCGCGCTCGGGATCGCCCGGCTGCCCCCGTGCTCGAGCGACCAGCAGAGGTGCATGGCGTGCGCGGCCAGCGACTTGAACGACACGCAGTATCGATCCGGATGCTGCAGGCTGTACGCATCCACGAACAGGCGATGACTCCCGAAGTAGGCGACGTCGCCGAAGTGCAGCGCCAGCAGCCGGTCCATGATCGCCTGGCAGCCGGCGACCCCGCCCGCGACGGTCAGGCCGCAGCCCTCGCACCGATCCCGCGGTCGGGGATCGATCGTCATCGCCGGCCCCCGCCGAGGATGCCTCCCAGCACGCCGCGGAGGATCTGCCGGCCGAGCTGGCCGCCGACGGTCCGCGCGGCCTGCTTCGCCATCGCCTCGACCATGCCCTGGCGCCGCTTCGTGCCCCACAGGAGACCGCCCAGCGCTCCGTCTCGTGGCGGCTCCCGCCCCGCTCCGGCCGGCTCGGAGCGGACGTCGGTCGCCGTCGCCGCGGCCCGCCGGCTCAGGATCTCGTAGGCCGACTCGCGGTTGACCCGCGCGTCGTACTTCGTCCCCCACGGACTTCGCGCCCGCACCTCCGCCCGCTCCTGCGGCGTGACGGCTCCGATCCGGCACCGCGGCGGGCAGACCAGCGTGCGCTCGACGGGCAACGGCACGCCGTCGTCCTGCAGGGTCGAGACCAACGCCTCGCCCACGGCGAGCTGCGAGATGACCTCGGCCACGTCGAGCCGCGGGTTGGGGGCGAAAGTCTCCGCCGCGCTGCGCACAGCCTTCTGGTCGCGCGGGGTGAAGGCGCGCAGGGCGTGCTGGATGCGGTTTCCGAGCTGTCCCAGGATCTCGTGCGGCACGTCGTCGGGGTGCTGCGAGCAGAAGTAGACGCCGACGCCCTTCGAGCGGATGATCCGCACCACCTGCTCCACCCGCTGGCGCAGCGCCGGCGGGGCGTCGCCGAACAGCAGGTGGGCCTCGTCGAAGAAGAAGACGAGCCGGGGGCGGTCGAGGTCGCCGACTTCGGGGAGCTTCTCGAACAGCTCGGACAGGAGCCACAGCAGGAAGCTCGAGTACAGCCGCGGCTCGAGCACGAGCCGGTCGGCCGCCAGGACGTTGACGATGCCGCGGCCGGAGAGATCGCTGCGCAACAGGTCGTCCAGCTCGAGCGCCGGCTCGCCGAAGATCGACGCGCCGCCCTGGCGCTCGAGCGACAGCAGGCCGCGCTGGATCGCGGCCACGGACTGCGGGCTGACCAGGCCGTAGTGCGCCGAGACCTCCCGGCGCTCGTCCGCGACGAAGGCCAGGAGCGCGCGCAGATCGTCGAGGTCGAGCAGCAGCAGGCCCCGATCGTCGGCCAGCTGGAACGCGATCTCGAGCGTCCCGGCCTGGGTGTCGTTCAGCTCGAGGATCCGGCCCAGCAAGCCCGGGCCGATCTCGCTGACCGTGGTACGGACCGGGTGGCCCGCCGCCCCGTACAGATCCCAGAAGACGACCGGGCTGGCCTCGGGCGCGAAGCCTTCGATCCCGATTCGCGCGGCGCGCTCGGACAGCGCCGGGCTCGCGGCGCCGGCCTGCGACAGTCCGGCGACGTCGCCCTTCACGTCGGCCACGAACACCGGCACCCCCAGCCGCGAGAAGCCCTCCGCCAGCACCAGCAGCGACACGGTCTTGCCCGTCCCGGTCGCGCCGGCGACGAGGCCGTGGCGGTTCCCGTACCGGGCGAGCAGATGCACCGGCTCGTGGCCCTTGCCGATCAGGATTCGACTCACGTCCGACCTCCGGCGCCGCCCGCGGCGCGGCGCTCGATCCCGACATCGTTCGGACCCGCCGCTCCGGCCCCGGGCTCTCCCGGCCGGCTCAGCGGGGGCCCCGGTCCCCGCCCTGCCGGCGCAGGTATTCCGCGATCTCGCCGCGATCGAGGTGCACGGCCCAGTCGAGCGGCGTCCCGTGGTAGACCCGATCCTGCCGCTCGAGATCGGCTCCGGCCGCGACCAGCCGCTGCACCGCGTCGAGCGAGCCCGAAGCCACCGCGTGATGCAGGGCGGTTCCGTGCGGATGGAACCCCGCAGGGGCGTAAGCGCTGACCTCGACGCCGAGATCGATCAGGGTGGAGAGGCTCCGCGCCCGGCCGTGGAGCGCGGCGCCGGCGAGCGCCGCCTGCCGCTCCGCGGCACCGGCTGCGTTCGCCAGGCGCTCGACCTCGGCGTCGCGCCCCGTGCAGACCGCGGCCAGGAGCGTCATCCTCGCGCCGCGGGCGAGCAGGTGCTCCGCCGCGGCCAGCTCGCGATGGGCGAGGGCGGGCGCGAGGCCGGCATCGGGATCGGCACCGGCGTCACACAGCACGTCGATCAGCTCGGACTGCACGCCGCACTCCCGCGCGACGCGCCCGGAGCACACCAGCCCGAGAGCGGAGTCGATCTGCTCCCGGAAGCTCTGCACCCCCTGGCGCCTCGCCGCCTCGACGATCGTGCGCGCGACCTCGGCGATGTTGCGGGGGAGCATGCCGTTGCGGATCGGATTCTCCGCCACGAACCCCAGCAGGTACGGCCGGTGGAAGTACCCCTCGCCGCAGTCGGCGCGAGCGCGGACCAGCTCGGGGTGCTCGACCAGCAGACGGTCGAGCGCGGCCACGTCCCCCGCGTCGATCGCGGCCACGGCTTCCCGCAGCAGCGGGTCGGGGATCCCGGGGTCTGCCACGACGATCGCTCCCTCGAAGAACGGGCGGCTCAGCGCCCGGCGGGGCCGGGCCGCGCGCCGTCGAGACCCAGCTCGGAGGCGATTCCGCGCAGCGCCTCCAGCACGAAGCCGACGTGGCCGTCGAGGTCGACGCCGAGCGCCTCGGCTCCGTCTCGAATGTCCTCCCGGCTGACGCTCGCCGCGAACGCTTTGGACTTCAGCTTCTTGCGGACCGAGTCGAGCTTGACCTCGTGGACCGACTTGCCCTCGGTGACGAGGGCGCAGGCCGTGAGGAAGCCGCACAGCTCGTCGCAGGCGAACAGCGTCTTCTCCAGCAGCGTCTCGCGCGGGACGCCGCTGTACGACGCGTGCGACAGGATCGCGCGCCGGAACCACTCGGGGTAGCCCCGCTGCTCGAGGATCTCCGACCCGCGGTAGGGATGGTCGGCCACGCTCGGCCAGCGCTCGTAGTCGAAGTCGTGCAGCAGACCGACCAGGCCCCAGGCGTCCTCCGGCTCGCCGTGCTTGCGGGCGTAGGCCCGCATCGCCGCCTCGACGGCCAGCGCGTGCTTGATCAGGCCGGGCTTCTGCGTGTACTCGACGAGCAGCGCGTGAGCCTCGGCCCGCGAGGGCAAGCCGTGGCCGCCGCCTCCTTGCACCGCGTCGCTCACTCTCCGCCCCTCCGCGCCGCGCCGGCGTTCCGCGGGGTTCGCGGCCGGCGACCCGGCGCTGGCCGGAGCCGGCCGGCACCGGCTGCTCCGTTTGCCGCCGCGCCGAACTCCATGTTAGCTTGGCCGCCAACCGGCCCCCGGGGAGGCGTCGTGAACATCGTCGATCCCGCCATCGACCGCTACCTCCACGACCTGGCGAGCCCGGACGACCCCGTGCTGCGGGAGATGGAGCTGTTGGCGGCGGAGCGGTCGTTTCCGATCGTCGGCCCGCAGGTCGGGCGGCTGCTGGAGCTGCTGGCGCGGGCGATCTCGGCGCGGCGCGTGTTCGAGCTGGGCTCGGGCTTCGGCTACAGCGCCTACTGGTTCGCGCGCGCCGTGGGGCCGCAGGGTCACGTCGTCCTGACCGACGGCTCGGCCGAGCGCGCGGCGGAGGCCGCGGAGTTCCTGCGGCGGGGCGGGCTCGGCGCGCGGGTCCAGATCGAGGTCGGCGACGGGCTGGAGGTGCTCGAGCGCATCGGCGGACAGTTCGACGTCGTGTTCAACGACATCGACAAGGAGCGCTACCCCGAGGTGCTCGAGCCGGCGGCCGCGGCCCTGCGCCCGGGGGGACTGCTGATCTCGGACAACATGCTGTGGTTCGGCACGGTGCTCGAGCCGCGGCCCACGGAGCCGACGGCCCGCGGCGTGCGCGAGCTGACGCGGCGGCTGTTCGCTTCGGCTGCTTTCCAGACCGTCCTGCTGCCGCTGCGCGACGGCGTGACGGTATCGATCTACCGTGGCTGAGCGGCGATGGAGCGGCCGTTCGTCTACGTCAACATGGCCGCGACGGTGGACGGGAAGATCACGTCCGCGGCCCGCGAGCACCCGCGCTTCGCCTCGGCCGCCGACCGCCGCCGGATGGACCGGCTGCGAGCCGAGGCCGATGCGATCCTGGTCGGCGCGGGCACGATGCGCGCCGACGACCCTCCGCTGCACGTGCGTGACCTCGCGATGCGGCGTCACCGCGAGTCGCTCGGCAAACCCCCGGGCCTGCTGCGCGTGCTGCTGACCGCAACCGGCCGGATCGCCGGCGCCTGCCGCTTCTTCGAGGACTCCGACGGCGGGCCGCGCATCGTCGCCACGCTCGACGACGCTCCGCTCGAAGCCCTCGCCGCGTGCACCGGCCGAGCCGAGGTCTGGCGGCTGGGCCGCGCCGAGGTCGACCTGCGCGAGCTGCTGCGCCGTCTCCGCCTGCGCGGGGTCGAGCGGCTGCTGGTCGAAGGCGGAGGCGAGACCAACTGGGGCCTGCTGCGCGACGATCTCGTGGACGAGGTCCACGTCACCGTCGCGCCCGCGCTGCTGGGCGGCCGCGCGGCTCCCACCCTGCTCGAGGGCGACGGCTGGGCGATGGGCGAGCGGCGGCGGTTGCGGCTGGTGTCGGTCGATCGCGAGGGCGACGAGCTGTTCTGCCGCTACGCGGTGATCCGCTGATGGCGCGTGCCGGGGCGACACGGGGCGGCGCCGCGGCACGGCGGGCCACCACCCGGCGGCGCGGCGTCGGTCCGCACGGGCAGCTCGCCGCTCGAGCCGCCCGCATCGTCCGCGGCCTGCGGGCCTCCCACCCCGACGCCGACTGCGCCCTGGATCACTCGAGCGCGCTCGAGCTGCTGGTCGCCACGATCCTCTCGGCCCAGTGCACCGACGAGCGCGTGAACCGGGTCACTCCCGCGCTGTTCCGGCGCTATCCGACGGCGGCCGACTACGCGCACGGCGATCCCGCCGAGCTGGAGCGGCGCATCCGCAGCACCGGGTTCTTCCGCAACAAGGCCCGCTCGATCGTCGGCCTCGGCCAGGCGCTGGTCGAGCGGCACGGCGGCGAGGTGCCCGACCGGATGGAGGATCTGGTGCAGCTCCCCGGCGTCGGCCGCAAGACCGCCAACGTCGTTCTCGGCACCTGGTTCGGACGGCCCGCCATCGCGGTCGACACCCACGTCACCCGCCTGGCCAACCGGCTCGGCCTCGTGCGCGAGCAGGACGCGGTGCGGATCGAGCTGGCGTTGCAGAGGATCCTGCCGCAGCAGGACTGGACGTTCGCCTCGCACGCCCTGATCTGGCACGGGCGACGGGTCTGTCGGGCGCGCCGCCCGGACTGCGACCGCTGCGCCCTCGCGCCGGACTGCCCGCGCGTCGGCGTCCGGACCTGACCGAGCGGCCCGGATCGGGCGGCGGGCGCCCGACGGACGCGCTATATTCCCTCCCGTCGCACGGCGTCGGGAGATCCGGTTGCCACCGATCGATCGCTACCTGCCGATCAGCGGCGAGGAGCTGTACCGGCGCCTCGCCACGGGTGAGTCGCTGGTCGTGCTCGACGTCCGCACCGAGGAGGAGTTCTCGCGCGGGCACGTTCCGGGCTCGCTGCTGATCCCGCTGCACGCGCTCGAGTCCCGCCTGGCCGACGTCCCCAACAGCGGGGTGCCGATCGCGATCGTCTGCCAGCAGGGCCAGCGCAGCGTCTCGGCCTGCCGGTTCCTGGCCGAGCACGGTTTCGGCCCGCTGTACACCCTGGCCGGCGGCCTCGAGAGCTGGCCGGGCCCGTGCACCGCGGGCCTCGAGGGCAACGGTCACCACGAGCTGGGGCTGGCGCCCTCGTCGTTCCTGGTCGACAGCTTCCCGCTGCTCCCGCGCGGCCTGGCACTCGACCTGGCGATGGGCGAGGGGCGCAACGCGATCTACCTCGCGACCCGCGGCTTCGACGTCGACGGCGTCGACTCCGACCCCGAACGCGTGACCCGCGCGCGGGCCGCCGCGCGCAAGCTGGGCGCGCCGATCCGCGCGATCGTCGGCAACGTCGAGGACGGCAGCTACATCATCCCGATCGAGACCTACGACGTGATCCTGGTCTTCAACTACCTGCACCGGCCGCTGTTCAACGACATCCGCGAGGGGATCGTCCCCGGCGGCGCCGTGGTCTACCAGACGTTCACCGTCGAGCAGGCCGCGCTCGGGCACCCGAAGAACCCCGACCACCTGCTGCGCCCGGGGGAGCTGCGGGAGCGCTTCTCCGACTGGGAGATCCTGACCTACCGCGAGCTGACGGGGCCCGCGCGCCGTGGGGCCCGGTCGCTCGCGGTGGCCGGCATCGTGGCCCGCAAGCCCGCCTGAGACGTGGCCCACGCCTCTCCCAGCGACGCCCTGCCGGAAGTCCTGCCGGTCTTCCCGCTGCCGAGCACCGTCTTCTTCCCGCACACCGTCCTGCCGCTGCACGTGTTCGAGCCGCGCTACCGCTCGATGGTGGAGGACGCGCTCGGCGGCGATCGCCTGATTGCGGTCGCCCTCGCGCAGGGCTCCGACTTTCATGCGATCGGCACCGTGGGGCGGATCCGCGCCTGCGAGCCGCTCGAAGGCGGCCGCTACAACATCCGGCTCGAAGGGCTGGCGCGCGTCGCCTTCACCGAGGTCCCCTCGACGCGGCCGTACCGACTGGTGCGCGTCGAGGCGCGCCCCGAGCCGGCGATCGACGAGGAGCAGCCGGACGTGGCCCGCGCCAAGCTCGACCTGCTGGCGACGCTCGGCTACCTGCGGAGCGAGCTGGGTGAGTCCGGGAGCCGGGCGATCGTGCTCGACGAGCGCCTGCCGCTGCCGGTCGCGGTCAACATCGTCTGCGCCGGCCTGCCGCTCGAGCCGACGGAGCGTCAGGCGCTGCTCGAGCAGGACGACCTGATGGCGCGGCGGCTGGTCGCCGTCGAGCGCATGCAGCAGGTGCTCGAGCTGGTGCTGCGCCACCGCTCCGAGGACGAGCGGGACGCTCCCGATCCCCTGAACTGATCCCGCCGTCGCTCGCCGTGACGGGGGCGCCGGCGAGGGGCCGGGCTCCGGCCCGGGGCCGAGCTGAGGCGGGCGGAGGGCGGCTAGCCGCCGATCTGGTGCATCGTGCGCGCCAGGGGCAGCGGCGCGCGGCGCTCGAGGATCTCGAGCGCGCCGCCGGGGCCCTTGCCCCGCACGGCCCGCTCCATCAGCCGCCCGATCTCGGCGGCGGAGACTCCCGCGCGCAGCGGCGTCTTGAGGTCCGTCTCCCGATCGTCGTAGAGACAGACGCGCAGCTTGCCGTCCGCGGTCAGCCGCAGCCGGCCGCAGTCGAGGCAGAACGGGCGCGTGACCGAGTCGATGAACCCGACCCAGCCGCGCCCGTCACGGAAGCGGTAGCGGGTGGCCGGCGCGCGTGGGTCGGCGCCGGGGTCGGGCTCGATCGGCCACCGCCGGCCGATGCGCCGGCGCAGCTCGTCGCCGGCCACGACGCGGGACAGGTCCCATCCCCCGCCGTTCTCGAGCGGCATGTACTCGATGAACCGCACCTCCCAGCCGCGGTCACGTGCCCGCTCGACGAGCGGCTCGGCCTCGTCGTCGTTGACGCCGCGCAGCAGCACGGTGTTGACCTTCACCGGCGCCAGTCCGGCGGCGACGGCGGCGTCGAGCCCGCGGAGCACGCGCGCGAACGCGTCCCGGCGGGTCAGCTCGCGGAACCGATCGGGCCGGAGCGTGTCGAGACTGACGTTGACCCGGCGCAGACCCGCCGCCGCGAGCGCGGCCGCGGCTCCGTCCAGCAGCAGCCCGTTCGTGGTCAACGACAGGTCCGCGATGCCGGGCAGCGTGGCCAGCATGCGGATCAGCGACGGCACGTCGCGCCGCACCAGCGGCTCGCCGCCGGTGACGCGGACCTTGCGCACCCCGTGCGCCGCGGCGATGCGCACCAGCTCCAGGATCTCTTCGTAACGCAGGATCTCCGCCCGCGGGAACCACTCGGGCTCGACCGGCATGCAATAGGCACAGCGCAGGTTGCAGCGGTCCGTGATCGAGACCCGGAGGTCGTCGTGCACTCGGCCGTAGCGATCCTCGAGCGGGCTCATCGGTCCACCGGCGCTGCCACGGGTCGCGAGGAGTATAGACCACGCTATACTTGCCGGCCTTCCAACGGGAGTCCCATGGGCGCGACCAAGGCCTACAAGAATCTCGACTTCCTCACGAGCCGCGAGGCGCGGACGATCCGCATGCTCGCCGAGTACCTGGAGCCTCAGGCGCGCTTCGACCATTACGGGGTGACCGATACGGTCGTCTTCTTCGGCTCGGCGCGCGCGACGGCGCCGGACGAGGCCGCCGCCGCGCTGCGCGAGGCCGAGGCCTCGCGCGAAGCGGAGCGGGTCGAGCGCGCGCGCGTCGGGGTCCGGCTCGCGGCCTACTACGAGGACGCGCGCCGGCTGGCTCAGCTCCTGACCTCCTGGTCGAAGAGCCTGCAGGGGTCGGCACGACGCTTCATCGTCTGCTCCGGCGGCGGGCCGGGGATCATGGAGGCCGCCAACCGCGGCGCCTCCGAGGCCGCCGGGATCTCGATCGGTCTCGGGATCAGCCTGCCGCACGAGGCGACGGCCAACCGCTTCATCACGCGCGAGCTGGGCTTCGAGTTCCACTACTTCTTCACGCGGAAGTTCTGGTTCGTCTACCTGGCCAAGGCGCTCGTCGTCTTCCCCGGGGGGTTCGGCACGCTGGACGAGCTGTTCGAGCTGTTGACGCTGATCCAGACGGAGAAGCTGGGCAAGGCGCTGCCGGTCGTGCTGTACGGCGAGGACTACTGGAACGAGGTCATCGACCTGGAGGCGATGGTGCGGTGGGGCACGATCTCCCCGGCGGACCTGCAGCTGGTGCACCGCGCCTCGAACCCGGAGGCCGCGTTCGAGTTCCTGAGGTCCGAGCTGACGCGGCTGTACCTCGCGGGCGGGAGCCGGAGCGGTCCCTGACGGGCCGCGTTTCCTTGCGCGGGCGGCGTTCGCGGGAATGAGCACCGCGCGCACGCCCGGAGGCCGCCCGGGGCGTGCGCGCGGGTTCCGGAGCCTAGAACGGGATCTTGTTGCCGCCGCAGCCGCCGGCCACGTTCGCGCCGCCCTGCCCGAAGCCGGAGACGTCGTACGTGTTGCTGCCGCACGACACCGGCCCGAGCGATTCGAGCACCTGCCGGGCATCCAGCGTGCGGACCATGGGGGTCTGATACTGCTGGTTTCTGATCATCGTGCTCCTCGTCCTGCGCTGCGCGCGGGTTCTCGCTCACCAAGCTACGGCCGCGATGCGGGAGGACAAGGGCGGATTCCGTCGTCGAGCGCGCATCCCGCGCGACCCTTCCAGCTTGTCGGCGTCTTCGGTCGGTCCCCCGCGGTTGATGGCGGGCGCGGCACGGCCTATCATTCCTCTCGACTCGACCCCGCGGATACGGGAATCGGCCGATGCTCGCTTCACGAATCGTCCGGCTCGCGCCGGCGCTGGCCCTGCTCGCCGGGCTCGCCGGCGCGCCGCTCCGCGCCGAGCCCGCACCCTCCGGCCGCGAGGCGGTGGCGGACGCGACGTTTCCCGAGTTCGACGCGATCCGCGGCAACGTCAGCTTCTGGGTCCGGGTCTTCTCCGAATGGGATCGCGGCCAGGTGGCGATCCACGACCTGCGGCATCCCGCCCTCGTCTACGAGGTCGTCGATCTCCCGGGGGACGTCGGCGAGCGCTACACCGAAGAGCAGACGCTGCTGCTGGAAGAGCTGCGGCGGGACTGGTCCGGGTTTCTCGCCGGAATCGAGCTGAAGCTGGCGGAGGGAGTCTCGCTCGACGGGTCGGAGCGGGCCTGGTCCGACTACATCTCGGAGACGATCGGTGCCGATGCCCTGCGCGGCGCACACGAGCGCGTGCGGTCGCAGCGCGGCGTGCGGGAACGTTTTCGCGAAGGCCTCGAGCGCGCCGGCCGCTACGAGCGACGGATCCGCGAGATCTTTCGCGACGCCGGCCTGCCCGAGGACCTGGCGTTCTTGCCGCACGTCGAGTCCTCCTACCGTCACGACGCGCGGTCGGCGGCGGGAGCCGCGGGGCTGTGGCAGTTCACGCGGGGCACCGGCCGCCGCTTCCTGAAGATCGACTCGACGATCGACGAGCGACTGGATCCGCTCGTCGCGACGCACGCCGCCGCACGCTACCTGAAGCAGGCCCATGAGCAGCTCGGGAGCTGGCCGCTCGCCGTGACCTCGTACAACCACGGCGTCGAGGGGATGATGCGGGCCCGGGAGCGGTTCGGCGCGGACTTCGAGCGCATCTACCGCGAGTACGACGGGCGGTCGTTCGGCTTCGCCTCCCGTAACTTCTACGCCGAGTTCCTGGCGGCGCGCCGGATCGCGCGCGAGCCCGAGCGCTACTTCCCCGAGGGCCACGCGGTCGAGGCGCCGCTCGCGGTCGACGAGTTGCGGCTCCCGCACCGTGCGACGCCCCGCAGCCTGGCCCGCAGCCACGGCCTGTCGCTGGAGGCTCTGGCCGAGCTCAACCCGGCGTGGGTGCACCGCGCGGCGGGCGGCGACACGCCGCTTCCGGCGGGAATGGTCGTCTGGCTTCCCGCGGGCTCGCTCGCCCGTGCCCCGGGCCGCGCCGCAGCGGAGACCGCTCCGGAGGAGGCCGTGCACGTCGTGCGCCGCGGCGACACGCTCTCCGGAGTCGCGGCGGCTCACGGTCTCACCGTCGCGAAACTGCGCGAGCTGAACGGCATGCCCCGCGGCAGCGACCTGATTCGCGCCGGTCAGCGCCTGGTCGTCGCCGTCCCGCCCGCCGCGGGCGCCAGCGAACGGGTTCACGTCGTTCGCACCGGCGAGACGCTGATGCGGATCGCCCGCGCCTACCGCGTGCACCTGGCCGAGCTCTTGGCGGCGAACGCGCTGGCCGTCCACACGATCATCCATCCCGGCCAGCAGCTGGTCATCCCGTAGCGCCCCGAGCCCCCGCGCCCGCCACGGGCCGCGCGCGCCGGGGGTGCGCCGGCGCAGGTTTGTCAGTTTCGGTGCGGTTCTGTAGCCTGTCCCCGCCATGCGACTCGTCGCCCGCCGCCGTCCGGCGCGCCGCCCGAGCGGCCGCGCCGCACCGAAGGTCCAGCCCGATCGCACGGGTCCGGTCCAGGTCGAGTTGATCTCGATCGGGCGCGAGCTGCTGCGCGGGCGCATCGCGGACGACAACGCGAGGCACGTTGCGCGCTACCTCACCCTGCGGGGTGCGATCGTGCGCCGCGTGACGACGGTCGACGACGACGAGCGCTGCATCTCCGAGGCGCTGCGCGAGGCGCTGGGCCGCAGCCCGCATCTGGTCGTCTCGAGCGGCGGCCTGGGCCCGACCGACAACGACCGCACGCTGGCCGCGATCGCGGACGCCCTCGGCTCGACGCTGACGCTCCACGCCGGGGCCAGGACGCTGGTCGAGGACGCCTACCGGCGCCTGGCGCGGCGGCGGCTCAGCGACGGGTCGGGCTTGACCACGGCACGCGAGAAGATCTGCATGCTTCCCGTCGGCAGCACCCCCGTCCCGAACCCGATCGGCGTCTCGCCGGGCGCGCTGCTGCGGTTGCCCGGCGGGGCCGCGGTCCTGGCACTGCCCGGCATGCCGGACGAGGTGCGGGCGGTGCTCGAGGCGGCGATGCCGCTGCTCGGCAGCCTGGTGCCGCAGCGCTGGGTCGCGCAGCGGCGGATCGAGTCGCCGACGGCGGACGAATCGGTGCTGACTCCGCTGCTCGATCGGCTCGCCGACGAGTTTCCCGCGGTGTGGATCGAGAGCCATCCGTCCGGCTCCCGCCGCCACGGCGCCCGGATGCGGATCGGCCTGGAGGCGAGCGGGTCGAGCCAGCAGGACGCCGAACGCGCGGTCGACGTCGCGCTCGAGCGTCTGCTCGCCCTGGCCTCCACCTGCCACTGAGTCATGCGAGGTCTCGTGCAAACCGCGCGATCCGGAGTGTCACCATGCGTCATCCCGTCGTGCCGCTCGTTCTCGCCCCGTTGACCGCGGTGGCGATGCTGTCCGCCGGTCCCACGCCGCGGGAAGAGCTCGACGCGCAGGTCGTCGCCGAGGTCGCCCGCTCCCTCGTCGAGAAGCACGGCGCGACCCACGAGGAGCGGATCCTGCGCGGCGTGCGCCAGGTCGCGGAACGCTGGTGGCCGGAGGACGGTGACCGGCAGGCGTTCGCTCGGTTCTGCGCCGAGAACTGGCTGCCCGACGAGCAGGCGCGAGCGGCGGCCTTCCGGCGGCTGGAGCGGGTGCTGGAGCAGATCGACGGCCACCTGCACGAGGTCCGCCGCGAGCTGACGACCCCGCTCGACCTGGACACCGGAGAGGTCGGTGCGGTCGACCGGTTGCTCGCGCAGCTCGACCTCGCGGCCCACGTCAACGAGGACCTGTTCCGCACGAAGGCGGCATTCCTCGCGCTGCTCAACTTCCCGGTGCACACCCTGGCCGATCGCCACGCGGGCTCGGCGACGTGGGACCGCACGACCTGGGCCCGGTCGCGGATGATGGACCGCTTCGCCCTGCGCGTGCCGGCGGTCGTGGCCCAGCAGATGACCGCGGCGTTCACCGCCGCCGACCAGTACGTCGCCAACTACAACGTCCGGATGGATCGGCTGGTCGCTCCCGACGGCACGCGCCCGTTCCCCGAGGGGCTGCGGCTGATCACGCACTGGGGGCTGCGCGACGAGCTGAAGTCGCAGTACGCCGCCGACGGCGGCCTGGCGCGGCAGGAGCTGATCCACGAGGTCATGCGGCGCATCGTCCGGCAGGAGATCCCCGCCGTCGCGATCGACAACGCGGAGGTGCTGTGGGCGCCGCACAGCGGGAAGGTCTGGCGTCACGCCGCGGGCGCGGCCGGCGCCGAGCTGCCGGCCGAGCGCGAGGCGGACACGCGCTACGAGCACCTGCTGCGGATCTTCCACGCGGTGCGCGAGGCGGACGCCTTCGCCCCCACGGCGCCGACCTACATCGACCGCAAGTTCAACATCGAGCGCGAGATCCCCGAGCACGAGGTCGAGCGGCTGCTGGTCTCCGTCCTCTCCTCGGACGAGTTCCGCGCCACCGCGGCGCTGATCGCCGACCGCCTGGGGCGCCCGCTGCGACCGTTCGACATCTGGTACGACGGGTTCAAGGCCCGCGGCCGCTACGGCGAGGACGAGCTGAACCGGATCGTCGGCGAGCGCTACCCCGACGTCGCGACGTTCCAGCGCGAGCTGCCGCGGATCCTCGGCGGCCTCGGCTTCTCGCCGTCCAAGGCGGCGTGGCTCGCCGAGCGCGTCGTCGTCGATCCGTCGCGCGGCGCCGGCCACGCGATGGGCGCGGTGCGCCGCGAGGACCGCGCGCACCTCAGGACGCGCTTCGGCCCGGGCGGGATGGACTACAAGGGCTACAACATCGCGATCCACGAGCTGGGCCACAACGTCGAGCAGGTCTTCTCGCTGAACGGGATCGACTCGTGGTGGCTGGCCGGCGTGCCCAACACCGCCTTCACCGAGGCTCTGGCCTTCGTGTTCCAGGAGCGCGATCTCGAGCTGCTCGGCCTCGACCCCGGCGCCGGCGACGCGCGGCGCCTGGCCGCGCTCGACACGCTGTGGGCCACGGCCGAGATCGGCGGCGTCGCCCTGGTCGACATGGCGGTCTGGCGCTGGATGTACGCCCACCCGGAGGCGACCCCGGCCGAGCTGCGCGAGGCGGCGCTCGCCACCGCGCGCGAGGTGTGGAACCGGCACTTCGCTGCCGTGTTCGGCGTGCGTGATTCGGAGATCCTGGCGATCTACTCGCACATGATCGTCTACGGGCTGTACCTGCCCGACTACCCGATCGGACACATCATCGCGTTCCAGGTGGCCGAGGCGCTGCGGGGCGAGGAGTTCGGCGCGCGCTTCGAGCGCGTCGCGACCCAAGGGCGGCTGACGCCCGCCGCCTGGATGCGCGGCGCCGTCGGCCGGCCGATCTCGGCCGAGGCGCTGCTCGGCGCCGCCCGCTCCGCCCTGGCCGCCGGCTCCGCGCCCGACGAGGACCGGGCGCTCGGGGCGTCGCGCTAGCCGCCTCGGGCTCCGACAATCCGGAAACCGCCAGCGTGCGCGCCACGCCGGGCGCGGTTCCCGTCCCACGGGCGCCGGGACGCGACGTAGGTTTGCGGCAGGGACACGTGTGGGGGATGCGAGGAAGCCCAGCATGAGCACGACCGTGGATCGCGGTTTCCGCCCATACGCCGAGCCTACGATCACGACTCTCGGCGGCCGTGAGATCGTGGAGACGCCCGGACCGGTGAGCGCCGGTTCGGCCGCCTGCGACGTTCGTCCTCGCGGTCACGGCGGCCTGCCGCCGCCCGGCTGCTTCCACCCCTAGGCGGAGGCTCGCCGGAACTCAGAACTCGGCGGCGGCGGCGACCATCGCCTCGAGCTTGGCGCTCGCGACCGCCGGCGGGAGCGTGCGCATCCCCGAGTCGGGCGCGATCCGCACGCGATCGGCGGGGAGCCTGGCCAGCACGGCCCGGATCCGGTTGCGGACGACTCCGACGCTCTCGACCTCCGGGTCGAGGACGTCGATCACCCCCGCGCCCAGCAGCTTGTCCGGCGGCAGGCCGGCGAGCGCGTCGAGCCAGGAATCGTCCGAGTTCGCCAGCTCGAGCAGCACGCCGTCGACGGGCAGCGCCAGCACGCGGTCGAGCACCGGCGCCAGGTCGCCGTAGGCGACGTGCGTCCAGCACCGCGCCCGTCCGCGGGCGGCGCCCGTCACTCGCTCCAGCGCGCTCGCCGCCAGGTCCATCTCCTCCGGCCGCGTCGAGATCGCCGGCTCGTCGATCTGCAACTCGGTCGCGCCGGCCTCCAGCAGATCCTCGACCTCGGCGCGGATCACCTCGGCCAGCGCCCGGCAGCACGCCTCGCGCGAGCGGTAGTGCTCGTCGAACGACCAGTCCATCAGCGTGTAGGGACCGGTCACGATCGCCTTCACCGGCCGCGAGGCGAGGGCACTCGCCGCCTTCCAGCGCTCGACCGTGATCGGCTCCGCGCGCCGCACCTCGCCCACGATCCGCGGGCGGCGGTAGTAGCGGTTGCCGAAGCAGCGCACGAGCCCGAGCAGCTCCATCCCCTCGAGGCGCGCCGCGAAGTGCCCCACCATGTCGCCGCGGTCGAGCTGGCCGTCGACCAGCACGTCGAGACCGATCCGCTGCTGCAGCTCCAACGCCGCGCGCATCGCGGCGTCCTCGACCCGGCGCAGCTCCTCGGCTTCGATCTCGCCCTCGGAGAAGCGCCAGCGGGCCCGCAGCAGGCTCGTCGGCTTGGGCAGCCAGCCGACGGTGGTCGTCAGCAGGCCCACGTCCACTCCCGCGAGAGCCGCTCCACCAGGTAGCGCGCCTGCAGCAGCTTGTCGAAGGCCTGGTCGCGCGGCAACAGCTCCAGGCCGGCGCTCGGCCCGACGAGCACGTCGCGCCGGGTGAGCCCGGCCCGGTGCGGCCCGAGCCAGCCCGCCACCTCGGCCGCGTCCTCGAGCAGCGTCGTCGTCGCGTCGAACAGTCCGAGCGCCACCCCTTTGTCCGCGGGCAGCCGGTCGAGCAGCGCGAAGTTGGCGTGCCCGCGCGTCGCTTCCAGCCCGAGGTGGCTCCCGGGGAGCCGGTCGAGCCCGCCGGCCAGGGCGGTCAGGTCGCCGAAGTACGTCGCCAGGATCGTCGTCGCGCCCGGCCCCGCCGCGGCGAAGATCGGCGCCGCGGCGTCCGCCACGAGCGCGGCATCCTCGGGATGGAGGCACAGCAACGGCTCGTCGAGCTGGAAGAACGTCGCTCCCGCGGCCGCGAGGTCGGCGACCTCCTCGGCCAAGGCCCGGGCCACCGCCTCGGCCACGGCCTCGCGGCTGCCGTAGTGCTCGTCGATCGCGCTGCGCGCGAAGGTCACGGGGCCCGGCAGCACGACCTTGATCGGATTGCGGGTCACGCGCTGGGCGACCTCGTAGTCGTGCACCAGAAACGGCCCGCGGCGCCGGATGGCGGCGACCACCGCCGGACGCCGGTCGTAGAAGTTCGTGCGGAACCAGCGCCGCAGCCCGCGCAGCTCGAGCCCTTCGAGCCCCACGGCGAGGTGCGACAGCGGGCCGCTCCAGCGAACCATGCCGTCGGTCACGACGTCGATGAACGCCCGGCTCTGCTCGGCGACCGCGATCGTCGTCACCTCGTCGGCGACCTCCGCCACCTCCGCGGCCGTGGCGTCTCCGCGCTCCAGGGCACGCAGCGCCGCGCGGATCTGCTGGTCGAGCGGGCTCGCGCCGACTCGAGGATACGAGCCATGATTGAAGGAACGGATCACGCCGGCTCCGGCTCGAAGCAGGGAGTCTAGTGTCCGGGCTCGAAGCTCCGCCACCTTGCGCCGCCTCTCGAAGGCGCGGGCCGCGTCGAGCCACCCGTCGGCTCGCGCGGCCGGCGCCTCCCGCCGGTCGTGGAACCGGCGTGGGCGCCGGATCGGGGGAAACCCGCGGGCGGCCGCGATTCCGCGGCGTGCCGGGCCGGGTTTGAGCGGGAGCGATCCCGCGGATAGATTGTGCGACATGCCTGGCCGGGTGCGGAGGGCGGCGGACCCTCGCGGCTCGTCGCGGGAACGGATGCCGGCGCCGCGCCTCGTCGCGACGCTCGCGCTGGCCGTCGCCGCCGCCGGCTGCCGTCCGGAGCTGATCGTGCGCTTCGCCACCACGGTCTACCCCGACGGGAGCCTCGGCCGCGCTCTCGTGCTGCAGGCCGAGGACGACGGGACGACGGCGGGTGACGAGGACGGCCCGCTCGCCGCCCTCGGCGTGGGTCTGGCCGATCCCGAGGCGTGGGGCCGGGTGGAGCGCGGCCGGGCGTCGCTCGCGGCCGAGGGCTTCTTCGCGCGGGCCGAGGACGCTCCGCCGTGGATCGGCTTCTCGGTCGGCGAGGAGTGGCGGTCCGCGCGGAGCGAGACCCGGCTCGAGATCGACGAGCGCGTCGTCATCCGCCGCTGGACGTACACCGAGACGCACGGCGATCCGTACAGCAGCGCCGACAGCGCCCGGGCGCTGGACGCGATCGTCGAGCTGGTGATCGAGGCGCTGCGCGCGGAAGTATTGCGCCACCTCGGCGGGGAGATCGACACGGCGGCCGCGGAGGAGTTCCTGCACGGCGAGGCCCGCGCGCTGGCGTGGGCGATGCTCGCCGTCAACCGCGGAGCCAGCGGCTGGGAGCGGCTCGAGACGCGCGCCCAACGCTGGTCGCAGCTGCTGCGCCAGCACGGGCTGCCGGCCGAGGAGACGGTCGAGGCCACCGAGTTCTGGGACGTCCAGATGCCGGTCATCCTGCAGTGGCTGCAGCAGAAGATCGCCGTCGCGCTATCCACCCCGGAGCAGCCGATCGGGGTCGACGACCTCGGGTTCTGGCCGGGGGGGGACGACTGGGAGGAAGGGGTCACGGCGCTCGTGGAACGGGTCTGGGGCGGCGACGACGAGCTGCTCGCGCTCGCCGATCCGCACCTGGCGGCGATGGCCGGCTTCTACGGCGACGACAACGTGCCGCGCTTCCGCTTCGAGGCGCGGCTGCGCATGCCGGGCATGCTGCTGCGCACGAACGGAACGCCCGACGACGACGCGGCGATCTGGCTCTTCCGCCAGCAGGACCTGACGGTGGGCGACCTGCAGCTGCGGGCCGAATCGGTCGAGCCGCTCTATCGCGTCCTGACCGACTGCGGCGCCCGCCGCGAGTTCGACCGCGCGGGGCTGCTGCGGCTGGCCGAGATCCTGTGGAAGCAGGACGCCGACGGGCGGTTGACCGCGGTGCTCGCGACCGCCGTCGGCCAGAGTCGCCTCGACATCCTGCGCGACGAGTCGTCCGTCCCGGGCGAGCTGCAGGACCTGGCGCGCGAGCTGGCCGACCTGCTCGATCCGGACGTCCCGCTTCCCGCCCCGCTGTAGCCATGATCGTCGGCGCGCACTCGATCATCTACAGCACCAGGCCCGAGGCCGACCGGGCGTTCTTTCGCGACGTGCTCGGCCTCCCGCACGTCGACGTCGGCGACGGCTGGCTGATCTTCGGCCTGCCGCCGGCCGAGGTCGCGTTCCATCCGTCCGGCGAGAACGACGTGCACGAGTTCTACCTGATGTGCGACGACGTCGAGACGTTCGTCGCCCGGATGAAGCGGCACGGCCGCGCCTGCGACCCGGTGCAGGACCAGGGCTACGGCCTCGTCACCCGCGTGACCCTGCCCGGCGGCGGCAAGATCGGCGTCTACCAGCCGCGGCACGCCCGGCCGAGGGCGATCGGCGCGGGGAAGACGGCGAAGAACCCTCGACGACCGGCGGAACGGGGCCGCGCGACCGGCGTCCGCAAGCGAACGGTGAAGAAGAAAGCCCGGCGACGCTGAGCCGGCCATGTGGGCCGGCGCTACGCCCCGTCGAGCCGCCGCCGCTCCGCGGCCCGCTCGGCCTCGAGGCGCTCGAGCTCCACCTCCCCGTGGTCGGCGAAGCGCATCGCCTCCGCGATCGCGTGGTGCCCGGCCTGCTCCGCGATCAGCCGGTGCATCGTCTGGCAGACCCGACGGTACGACGGGTGCCCCTGGGGTGCCGTGCGCAGCTCGATCAGATGCATCGCCTCGCGTGCGTTCAGCTCGAGGTAGAACCGCACGCGATACGCCATGCACACGGCGTAGGGCGCGACGTGGCGCAAGCCGGCGTCGCGGAGCGAGCGGTAGAGCGCGGCGGACCCGTCCATCGCCCGCCGCCAGTCGTCGAGCGCGCCGGCCTCGGTGATCGCCTCGGCCACGTTGTAGCCGTGGTCGGCGCACAGCGGCTGCCACTCGAGCGTCAGCATCCGGTGCCGCTGCAGGTCGCGGAAGGCACCGTAGTCGGCCAGCACGTCGAAGCGGTAGACCGCACGTTCGAACGCGCGCCCCGGCTTGTGGCGCCGATTGGTGCGCTCGCCGACGTAGGCGGCGAGGACGCGGGCCCGGTCCGCGGCGCTCATTCCGCGCGCGATCTCGCGGAGCTGGGCGTCGGGGAGCCCGGAGGACGCGTAGAGCGCCGCCGCCGTGACCTCGATCTCGGCGTCGGGGTCGAAGTCGGCGAGCACGACCTCCGGCTGGTCCCGCGGCTCGACCCCGGCGAGAACGGCGGCCGCGACGGCCGCCACCTCCTCGCGCGTCCGCCTGAGGTACTCGGTCCAGCGCACGCCGCGCTCGGCCTGATCGACGCGCCGCAGGAAGGCGGGGATCACCTTCCGCAGCTCGTCGAGCATCCAGTCGGCGTAGCGCCGCACCTCGGCCAGCGGGCTCGAGCGCATGCGCAGCAGGAGCGCCTCGTAGGCCTGGCCCGTGCCGTAGATCCCGACGTTGGCGTGGGTGGCGGCGGGCAGCAGGCCGCGCAGCGTGTCGAGCGCCTTGGCCTGGATCGTCCGCTGGTAGACCGTGGGGGAGACGTCGGCGGCCCGCGGGTGACGGCGGGAGAAGTGCTGTTGCATCGGCCCGAGCCAGCGCGCGTAGGTCTCGAACAGGCCGTCGAGCGTCCGCCCGTAGCGCTCGGCCAGGGGAGTTCCGTCGATCTCGTGCGGCACGTGGTACTTCCAGCGGTCGCCGGGGCGATCGGTGTACGGCACGTAGCGCGTCGACTGCTCGAGGTAGGCCATCAGGCGGCCCCACTCCAGCACCTTGGTCAGCAGGTTCGAGCAGCTCTCGCAGGCCAGGTGGACGCCGCCGAGCTGCGCGACCGAGTCGTCGCCGTATTCGACGAACACCCGCTCGTACAGCCGCTCGGCCCGCTCCGTGCCGACCGCCGGACCCGCGGCGGCGGCGCCGGGCACCGACTCGTGGAACTCGTCGAGGAACAGCCGGCGCAGCGACTTCGCCGAGCGCGAGTAACGCGCGAACAGCGCGCCCTTGACGACCTCCGGCAGGTTGACCAGCGCGAACACGGGCCGGTCGAGGTTGGTGAAGTACGGCGCGAGCGCGCGGCGCTCCTCGGCCGTGAAGCTCTCGGCGCCGTCCGAGCTGGGCCGGGAAGCCAACGCGCTCAGGCGGACCGCGCGGAAGTCGCCCGTTCCCGCCAGTGGTGGCGCAGCGACTCCATCTTGCGCAGGTAGCGCTGCGACATGCCCTCGGGCGCCACGCGATTCGCCAGGTCGGCGACCGCGGCGACGTACGGGGCGAGCACGGAGCCCTCGAGCGCGCGCGCGCCGGCCGGGACGTAGGCCACGACCGGCAGGACGATCATCGCCGCGGCGAGCGTCGCCGCGACCAGCCCGACCGCCCCGCCGGCGAGCCGGTCGGCCCAGGTCAAGGTCGCCGCCCGCATCAGCTTGCGCAGCAGCCAGGCGACGAGCCAGCCGGCGAGCAGCGTGGCGAACAGGATCGCCAGGAACGCGGCGAGCCGGTCGCCGGGATCGTCGAGCGGAACCAGGCGGCCGATCCGCGCCGCCAGCGGCTCGTGGAACCGGGCGGCGAGCACGAAGCCGCCGACGAGCGCGCCGATCCCGACGAGCACGCGGGTCAGCCCCTTGATCACGCCCAGGACGGTCAGCACCCCGACCAGGACCAGCAGCACGATGTCGAGCGCGTTCAGCTCTCCCATGGCGATCCTCGAACCGGGCGTCGCACCGCCAGACGGTACCACACCCCGCGCACGCGCAGGACGGAACGATCAGCGGCCCTGGCCGATCCGCTCGGCCTCGATCTCCAGCAGCAGCTCGGGCGTCACGTCTCCGGTCGGGTAGTCGCCGGAGAAGCAGGCGGTGCACATCGCCTCGATCTCCGGCCGCTCCTCGCGTACGGCCTGCACCAGGTCGTCGAGCGTCTGGTAGACCACGGCGTCGGCCCCGATCCGCGCCGCGACCTCGCGCTCGCTGCGATCGCGGGCGACGAACTCCCGGCGCGTGCTCATGTCGATCCCGTAGACGCAGGGGTGCACCAGCGGCGGCGCGGTCGAGGCGAAGAACACCTTGCGCGCACCCGCCTGCCGCGCCATCTCGATGATCTGCCGGCTGGTCGTGCCGCGCACGATCGAGTCGTCGACGATCAGCACGTCCTTGCCGCGGAACTCGGCGTCGATCGTGTTGAGCTTCTGCCGCACGGAGCGCTCGCGGCAACCGGCGTCGGGCATGATGAACGTGCGGCCGACGTAGCGGTTCTTCACCAGCGCCTCGCGGTACGGCAGCTCCAGGCTCTGGGCCAGCGCCAGCGCGGCGGTGCAGGCCGATTCCGGCACCGGGACCACGACGTCGGCGGCGAGCCCGCTCGCGCGAAACGTCGCCGCCAGGCGCTCGCCCATGCGCAGCCGCGACTGGTAGACCGACACGCCCTCGAGGTACGAGTCGGGCCGCGCGAAGTAGACGTATTCGAAGACGCACGGCCGGTGGCGCGGCTCGGCGACCTGCTCGCGGGTCAGGGTCCCCTCGAGGTCGACGAACAGCGCGGTCCCCGGCGGATCGGGCGGCAGCGTCTCGTAGTCGATCGTGGCCAGGACCACGCTCTCCGAGGCGACGGCCCACGCCGTCCGGCCGTTCTTGCGCTGCCGGCCGAGCGAGATCGGCTTGATCCCGTAGGGGTCGCGGAAGGCGAACAGGCCGTGGCCGGCGACGTAGCCGACGACGCTGTAGGCGCCGCGCACCTTGGCGAAGACCTCCCGCACGGCCGCGTGGTAGGCGGCGAGCGTGAAGCCGTCGCGCCCCGCCCGGGCCAGCGCGGTCGCGAACACGTTGAGCAGCACCTCGACGTCGCAGCCCGAGTACAGGTGGCGCAGGCCGTCCCGCGCCAGCTCGCCGCGCAGGTCCTCGTAGTTGGCGACGTTGCCGTTGTGGGCCATGACGATGCCGAACGGGAAGTTCACGGTGAACGGCTGGGCGTCCTCGCCGCCGCCCGAGCCGACCGTCGGGTAGCGCACGTGGCCCACCCCGAGGCTGCCGCGGAGGCGGCGGAAGTTGGCTTCGGTGAAGATCTCGCGGACGAGCCCCTCACCCTTCTTGATGTGGAAGCGCCCGTCGTAGGTGATGATCCCGGCGGCGTCCTGGCCGCGGTGCTGCACCGCGAGCAGGCCCTCGTAGATCTCCTGCACCGCCGAATCGGAACCGATGACGCCGATGAAGCCGCACATCTTCGCAGCGCTCCTGGGCGCGCATCATACCATCGCGGCACGAGCCGCCCGGCCACGGGAACCGCGGCGCCGGACCGCCGGCTCCGCGCGCGACTTCCGGGCACGACGCGGCTCCGGCGCTCGCCGCGCCGCCACGGAAGCCGTGCACCGAGCCGGCGCTTCGGCCGGCGCCCCGTGGCAGCCTGCGGATCCGTGCCGCGCCGGGTAGCGCCTCCGTCGTCAGGCTGAGCCGCCACTCGCGGTCGGGTAGCGCGCGAACCGCGTGTGTCCTGCTAGCCCGCGACCCGCGGCCGCCCCGCGTTGACCGCTGCCGGCCGCCTTCCTATAATGGCCCGCCGCTCGGAGAGCCGACCGTTGTCCGCGCTCGTCGCACAGCTCGCCCGCGCCGCCGGCCTGGGCCGGATCCACGACAAGGTCGTCGGCGGCGAGCGTTTGACCCACGACGACGGCGTGGAGCTGTTCCGCAGCCGCGAGCTGATGGCGATCGGAGCGCTGGCCAATCTCGTGCGCGAGCATCGCCACGGCGACGACGCCTACTTCGTCCGCAACCTGCACCTCAACCCGACCAACGTCTGCACCGTCGACTGCAAGTTCTGCGGCTTCTACCGCCCCTACCGCGACAAGCAGCAGGGCTGGGCCTGGTCGCTCGACCGCTGCCTGGACGAGGTCCGCTCGCGCCTGGGCGAGCCGCTGACCGAGGTCCACGTCGTCGGCGGCCACAACCCCGACTACCCCTACGAGTTCTACCTCGACCTGATCCGCGGCATCCGCGCCCTCGACCCGCGGCTCCACGTCAAGGCCTTCACCGCGGCCGAGTACGACTTCTTCTCCAAGCGCTTCAAGAAGCCGCTCGACGAGATCTTCCGCGAGTTCCTCGACGCCGGGCTCGGTTCGCTGCCGGGTGGCGGGGCCGAGGTGCTGGTCGAGCGCGTGCGGCGCGAGATCTACCCCAAGAAGATCGGGGCCGAGCGCTGGCTCGAGGTGACGCGCGCCGCGCACCGGCACGGGCTGCGCTCGAACGCCACGCTGCTGTACGGCCACGTCGAGACGCCCGAGGAGCGGGTCGAGCACCTGTGCCGCCTGCGCCGGCTGCAGGACGAGACCGGCGGCTTCATGTGCTTCATCCCGCTCGCGTTCCACCCCGACCACACCGAGCTGGCGCACCTGCCCGGGCCGACCGGCTTCGACGACCTGCTGACGATCGCCGTCTCGCGGCTGCTGCTCGACAACTTCGACCACGTCAAGGCCTACTGGATCATGATCTCGCCGCGGATCGCGCAGACCGCGCTGGCCTTCGGCGCCGACTGCATCGACGGCACGGTGGTCGAGGAGAAGATCGTGCACATGGCCGGAGCCAGCACGCCGCTGGGGATGACGATCGACGAGCTGCAGCGGCTGATCCGCGACGCCGGACGGGTGCCGGTGCAGCGCGACTCGCTGTACAACGTGCTCCACCGGTTCGAGCCGCAGGCGGCATGATCCGCATCGGAGCGGTCGCCTACCTCAACGCCCGGCCGCTCGTGTGGGGCCTCGAGCACGGGCTCGGCGCGGGGCGCGTCGAGCTGTCGCAATCGGTCCCGGCGCGGCTCGCCGAGCGGATGGCGGCCGGGGAGCTGGACGTGGCGCTGCTTCCGGTGGTGGAGCTGGCGCGGCTGCCGCAGCTCGAGCTGGTGCCCGGCCTCGGCATCGTCTCGCGCGGTCCGGGCCGCTCGGTGCTGCTCGTGGCACGCCGGCCGCTGGCCGAGATCCGCAGCGTCGCGCTCGATCCCGAGTCACGCACGACGAACGCGCTCGTCCGGCTGCTGTTCGCCGCCGCGTGGCGCCAGGCCCCGCGCTTCGTGCCCGGCCCGCGAGCGCTCGAGACGGCGCTCGACGAGCACGACGCGGCGGTGCGCATCGGGGACAAGGCGCTGTTCGAGCCGCTGCCGCCCGGGACCCACGCGCTCGATCTGGGAGCGGCGTGGACGTCGCACACCGGACTGCCGTTCGTCTACGCCGCCTGGGTGGCCCGTCCGGGCGTCGTCGACGAGGAGCTGTACCGCCTGCTCCACGCCTCGTGCCGCGAGGGCCTGCGGGCGCTCCCGCGCATCGCCGCGGGATTCAGCTGGAACGGGCGGCGCGACCCGGCGCTGGCGCAGGTCTACCTCAGCGAGAACATCGTCTACCGGCTCGGCGCCCCCGAGCTCCAGGCGCTCGAGCTGTTCTTCCGCACCGCGCACGAGCACGGCATCGTCGAGCGCGTGACCCCGCTCGCCCTGGCCCCGCGGCGCTCGACGGGTCGCCACGAGACCGCGGTCGAGCGCGAGCTGATCCCGACCCCGGCCGAGGGGCGCCGATGACGCCCGCCGAGATCCGGCGGCGACTCGATGCCGCCGGCGCGAAGCTGGCCGGCGGCGAGCGCATCGGGCCCGAGGAGGCGCTGCTGCTGCTGCAGCACGAGCGCCTGACCACGCTCGGCGTGCTGTCCGACCTGGTCCGGCGGCGGATGCACCCGGAGCGCGTCGTCACCTACGTCATCGACCGCAACGTGAACTACACGAACGTCTGCAACGCGTTCTGCAGCTTCTGCGCCTTCTATCGCCCGCCGCACCACCCGGAGGGCTACCTGCTGCCGTTCGAGGAGATCGAGCGCAAGGTCCGCGAGACCTACGCCCTCGGCGGAAGCCAGATCCTGCTGCAGGGCGGCCACAACCCGCGGCTCGGGATCGAGTACTACGAGGACCTGTTCCGGCGGCTGAAGGCCGCCTTCCCCGACCTGTGGCTGCACGCGCTCTCCCCGCCCGAGATCGTCCACGTCCGCAAGCTGTCGCGCCTCGAGCTGCCGGAGACGATCCGGCGGCTGGCCGCCGCCGGGCTGGACTCGATCCCGGGCGGCGGCGCGGAGATCCTCGTCGACCGCGTGCGCCGGCAGCTCGCGCGGAACAAGTGCTCGGCCGACGAGTGGCTCGAGGTGATGGAGCAGGCGCACCGCCAGGGCCTGCGCTCGACCGCGACGATGATGTTCGGCCACGTCGAGCGCCGGGAGGATCGCATCGAGCACCTGGCGCGGCTGCGCGAGCTGCAGGATCGCACGCACGGCTTCACCGCGTTCATCGGCTGGACCTACCAGGCGCAGAACACCGAGCTGGGAGGGACGGAGGTGACGACCGCCGAGTACCTCAGGACGCTCGCGGTCGCGCGCGTGTTCCTCGACAACATCGCGAACGTCCAGGCCTCGTGGGTGACGCAGGGGCCCAAGGTCGGCGCCGCCTCGCTCGCCTTCGGCGTCAACGACATGGGCAGCACGATGATCGAGGAGAACGTCGTCTCCGCCGCCGGCACCGTGCACGCGATGGACGAGCCGCAGATCGTCCGCGCCATCCGCGACGCGGGCTTCGTCCCCCGCCGCCGGGACATGACCTACCGGCACCTCGCCGCGCCCGTCCGCGCTTGACGGCGGCGCCCCGTCTCGGCCCGGTTTCCGCCGGCTGGCTGGAGCTGGTGGAGAGCGCCGGCTTCACGCGGCTGCGGCTGCGTGTCAAGCCGGGGTCGAAGCGCAACGCCGTGCTCGGCGTGCGCGACGGCGCCCTCAAGCTCGGCGTCGTCGCCCGGCCCGAGCGCGGCAAGGCCAACCGCGCGGTGCTGAAGCTGCTGGCCGCGGCGCTCGGCGTGCCGCCGTCCGCGATCACGATCGTCGCCGGCGAGGCGTCGCAGGACAAGACGGTGCTCGTGCGGATGGCGCGCGACGCGATCTCGCGCCGGCTGGCCCCGGCCGACGGCGGCGACTGACTCGACGTCGCCCGCCCGGGTCCGCGGCGGCACCCGAGCCCGGGGCCGGCGGGCCGACCCGGCGCCAGCGCCCGGCTCGCGCGCAGCCGCCTGTCGGATCAGCTCCCCATCGCGACGTGTCCGGGTTGCTCGCGGACCCGGCCGAGCCAGGCGCGGATCCGCGGGTACGGCGCCAGGTCGAAGCCGCCCTCGCCGGCCACGTGCGTGTAGGCGTAGAGCGCGATGTCGGCGATCGTGTAGCGTGCGCCGACGAAGTACGGGACGCGCTCGAGGTGGCGTTCCATCGCGTCGAGCGCGAGCCGCCCGCGGCGCTCGAGGAACGCCAGCACCTCGCGAAACCCCGCCGGGTCGCGGTACTGCGTCAGGAAGCGCGCCACCGCGATGTTCGGCTCGTGCGCGTTCTGCTCGAACAGCAGCCAGCGCAGCACCTCGGTGCGTTGCGGCTTGTCCCCCGGGAGGAACGGGGTGCCGTCGGCGACGTCCCACAGGATGGCGCCGGACTCGACCAGCGCGCGACCGTCGTCCAGCTCGAGCTTCGGCACCTTGCCCAGCGGATTGTCGCGGAGCAGCTCGGCCGGCCGCGGGCCGCCGCCCGTCACGTCGATCGGGACGCGCTCGTAACGGATCCCGAGCTGCGCCAGCAGCAAGCGGACCTTGTAGCAATTGCCCGACGGCGTCGAGTCGTACAGTCGCGGCATGCCGCCTCCTTCACCGTCCGCGGCGCAGCTCGGCGGCGATGCTCGCCACGCGGGCGCGCGTCGCGGGAGAGAACCAGGCGTCGAGGAACTCTCCGCGGTGCCCGGCGTCGTGCGCGCGAATCCGCTCCACGGCCTCGGACCGCAGGTAGCCCTTGGTCAGCGCGTACGCCCGCCCGTCCTTGTCCGCCAGCTCCGCCGCGCGTTCGCGCCAGCGGCTCTCGAACTCGCCGGCGGCGGCGACCTCGTGCACCAGCCCGGACTCGATCGCCGCCGATCCTTCGTAGTTCCGCCCGAGCAAGGCCACCTCCGCCAGACGCGAGGGGGGCAGGGCCTCGCGCAGGATCCGCGCCACGCCGAACGGGAACGGCACGCCGACGCGGGTCTCGTTGAAGCCGACCACGGCGCCCTCGCGCAGCACGCGCCAGTCGGCGGTCAGAGCGAGCACGCAGCCTCCGGCCACGGCGTGGCCGTGGATCGCGGCGACGAGCGGCTTGGGAAAGGTGTAGAGCGCGAGGCTGCAGGCGCCGAAGCGCTCGACGAAGCGTTCCATCGCGGGGCGATCGAACAGCACCAGCTCCTGCAAGTCGAGCCCGGGACAGAACAGCTTGCCCGCCGCGGCGAGCACGGCCGCGCGCACCCGGTCGTCGGCCGCCGCCCGCTCCACGGCAGCGCTCAGCTCCTCGACCAGGTCCGCGTTGATCGCGTTGCCGTGCTCCCGTTGCAGGAGCAGCGTCGCGATCCCGTCCTCGACCTGCACCGTGACCGCGCTCCCCATCGTCGCACGCCCGGCCGGGCTCAGAGCACACCGCTGAGGAACAGGACTCCGAACGCGACCAGCAGCGCCGCGCCGCCGACCAGGCCGATCCGCACCACCGTGCGGGAGCCGGGTGGCACGCGCGGAACGACGAGCGCCAGTCCCACGACCAGGTCGATCATGCCCGCGATCACGAGCGCGATCCCGATCAGTCGGCCACCGTCCACCACCCCTCCTTGCCCGCCCCGGCTCGACGGGGCCGGGCGCGCTGCCGGCCGCGGCGGCCGCCGGAGCCGGCGCGAGGACGGCACGCCGCGCTCCGTTGCGCCGTCGCGATCTGGGCTGGCGCGACATCCTGCTGGTGTCGCGTATCCGAAACGACGTCAAGAACCCACAGGCCGGATTCGCCGCCCTCGCGAAGCTGAGCCATGGCTGTCGTCACGTGCCGATCCACATGACTTCCGATACAGACACTAGCGCGTGAGGCGATAGATCAGCACCGCCGCACGCTGGATCAGCATCGACAGCGGCGCGAGATCGGTCCATTCACCCGGTGCGTGCTCGTTCCCGCCCTCGGCCGAGCCGATGCCGTCCAGCCCCGGAACGAGGTGCGACACGAAGCTGATGTCGCCCGCGCCGCGCTCGGCCGGATCGAGCGCCGCGACCGGGCCGAAGCCCAGGTCCAGGCTGACCCGGTTGAGCTGCGCGAGCAGCGCCTCGCTCGCCGGGCTCGGCGTCATCGCCGGATAGCCGTCGCCGAACGTGATCGCCGCCGAGGAGCCCGGCAGGCTCTCGGCCGCGATGCGCCGCATCCGGTCGCGGGCGGACTGCTTCTGCTCCTCGCTGATGAAGCGCAGGTCGCCGGCGACGACGACGCGGGCCGGGACCACGTTCGTCTTCCCCGTCGCCGTCCCGCTCGCCCCGTCGAGCTCTGCCTGGCTGCCGCCGACGATCACGCTCGGGTTGAACGTCAGGTAGCGCTCGGCGTGCAGCTCGTCGTAGAACCGCTCGAGGATGCGCGCGGCCTCGAAGATCGCCCCGCTGCCGATCGGCTCGCGGAAGATCAGGCTCGAATGCCCGGTCCGGCCCGTGACCTCCAGGCTCCAGAAGCTCGATCCGCGACGGCCGATGGTCGCCGTGTTGCGGACCGTGGCTTCGAAGCTCAGCGCCGCGTCGCTGCGCTCGGCGGCCGCGATCATCGCGCCGCGACTGATCTCCAGCGGGCGGCCGACGCTCTCCTCGTCGCCCGTGAGCAGCACCACGATGCGCGCATCCTGCAGCGCGCCCGCGGCGTGCACGGCCTTCAGCGCCTGGAGCATCAGCACCACGCCGGCCTTCATGTCGCTCGTCCCCGAGCCGTAGGCCCGGTCCCCCTCCCGGCGGAACTTCTCGCCGCTGAGCACCGTGTCGACGTGGCCGAGCAGCAGCAGCCGCTTGCCGCGCGTGCCGCGGGTCTCGGCCAGGAGGTGCCCGGCGCGGTTCATCTCCGGCGGCATGCGGATCCAGGTCGAGGTCAGGCCGAGCGCCTCGAGCTCCTGCTTGAAGACCAGCGCGACCTGCTCGACGCCCGCGAGATTCTCGGTGCGGCTGTCGATGTTGACGACCCGCTCCAGCAGCGCGATCGCGTCCTCGAGGTGCGCGCCGACGTGGCGCACGATCTGCCGCTCGGCCGCGGGCAGCTCCTGCGCCTGGCCCCGCAGGCCGGCGAGCGCGGCGCAGAGCAGGACGGCGGCGGTGCGGAGGCTCGGCGTTCTCATCGCGGACCCTCACCTCGGCCGGGCAGGTCCTCCGGACGCGTAGGATACGCCAAGACGCCGCCCGGACCTCGCCCGCGCCTTCCCGGCGAACGGCTGCGGCCGATCGACGCCGCGAGGAGCGCGGGCGTCGAGCCCGATTCTCCGCGTCTGTGGCGCTCAGCCCCGCGGCACGAGAGCGTCCGGCAGGATCGCCAGCACGACCCCGATCTCGAGCGTCACGCCGTCCTTTCGCTCAGCGCGCGGCGAGCCAGGGCATGGCGGCGCTGGCGATGCTCAGGACCAGGAAGAAGCCGCACATGTCGGTGACGGTGGTCAGGATCGGCCCCGAGGCCAGCGCCGGATCGAGCCTCAGGCGCCGCAGCACGAGCGGCACGGTTCCGCCGATCGAGACCGCAACGACGGTGTTGACGGCCATCGCCACGCCGACGACGCCGCCGAGCACGGGGTTGCCCTTCCACAGCCAGGCCGCCGCGGCGATCAGCAGCCCCAGCACCAGCCCGTTGATCGCCCCCACCGAGACCTCCTTGAGCCACACGCGGAGCACCTCGCCCGGCCGCAGCACGCCGAGCGTCAGCTCGCGCATGCTGACCGCCACCGCCTGATTGCCGGAGCAGCCGCTCATGTCGGAGATGATCGGCAGGAAGACGGCGAGCGCGATCACCGCCGCCAGGGTCTCCTGATAGACGGCGATCACGCTCGCGGCCAGCATGTTGAGCCCGATGTTGATGCTCAGCCAGGCCAGGCGCCGGCGGGAGCGGAGCAGGAGCGGCATCGTGCGCAGCTCCTCGCCGCCGACGATGCCCTGGGTCTTGAGGTAGTCGCTCTCGGACCGATCGGCGCGTGCCGCCTCGACGGCGGCCCGGGTCACGACGCCGACCAGCCGCCCGCGGCGGCTGACCACCGGGACCCCGTAGAACGGGTGCCGCTCGAAGAACTCGCGCAGCTCGTCCAGGCTCGCGGTGTCGAGCACCGTCAGCGGGTCGGGCCGGAGGATCTCGGCGATCCCGCGATCCCGGCGCTCGAAGAACAGGTCGCGCAAGCGCAGGACGCCCCTGAGGCGGCCCTCGCGTGTCACGTAGGCGTACTGCACCAGGTAGTCGCGGTAGCGGTCGGCGTGGCCGCGGAGATCTTCGAGCACCTCCCCCACCGTGGCCGAGTGGGGGTAGGTCAGGTGCTCCTGGATCATCAGGCCGCCGGCGACGTCGTCCGGATAGCGGCTGAGCGCGCGGGCCGCGAGCGCCCGCTCGGAGCCCATCCGGGCGAAGATCGCGTCGGCGCGCTCCGGATCCAGGTCCCCGAGCAGGTCGGCCCGCTCGTCGCTCGCCAGGCGCTCGAGGATCGCCGCCGCGCGCTCCGGCCCGAGGCGCTCGATCAGGTCGACCGCCTGGACGTCGGGGATCTTGTCGACGAGGCCCGCGGCCTCCTCCGGGCTCAAAATCTCCATCAGCCGCACGCGCGACTCGTCCGTCAGACGCGAGACGGCGAGCACCAGCTCCGAGGGGGGCAGGCGCTCGAGCAGGGCCCGGACCTCCGACCGGTCGCCGGCACAGACGCGTTGCTCGAGCGCTTCCCAGGGCTGCCCGGATTCGACGATCATGGTCCACTCCCCCGCTGTCGATCGGCTCCCGCGGACCCGGACGACGCGGACGATTCTAGTTCCCGGCTTGGGACGTCGGCGGCCCCTGCGGTGAGCCGTCGGCGGCCGCAGCGATGAGCCGTCGCCGACGCTCGTCAGGCTCGCGGTCGTCCCGGGTCCTCCCTGCGGCCCGGACCGGACGGGAGCGGACCCGCGAGCGCGCCCGACGCCGGCGCCTGGCGCGCGCCACGCGCCGCTGCGCGGCGGGTCGTGGGCGGTTTCCGACCCACCACCGCGCGGCGCGGGCACTTGCCGTTTGTTGCTGATTCGTCGAAACTCGTGGGTCTCGACGGGAAGCGTCGGAAGACCGCGCGGCACGCTGGGCCGGCTCGTGGCCGGCCTCGACGAGACGACCGGGCTCGCCTCGGACGCGGTGTCCGTCGCGGCTCCGGGGGCGACTGATGCGGGCGATCGCGATCGAGGAGTTCGGCGGGCCGGAAAAGCTGCGGCAGATGAGCTTCGCCCGGCCACGCCCGGCCAAGGGCGAGATCCTCGTCCGCGTCGTGTCCGCGGGCGTCAGCCCGCTCGATTGCGGGATCCGCGCCGGCGAGCTTCGCGATCGGCTCGACTGCCGGCTGCCGCTGATCCCGGGATGGGACGTGGCCGGGGCGGTCGAGGACTTCGGCGAGGGCGCGCGCCGCTTCCGCAAGGGCGACCGGGTGTGGGCGTTCGCCGGCAAGCCCCAGGTGCAGTGGGGCTGTTACGCCGAGTACGTGTGCGTGCCGGAGAGCGCCGTGGCGGCGATGCCGGCCAAGCTGCTGTTCGAGGAAGCCGCCGCGGTTCCGCTGGCGGCGCTGGCCGCGCAGCAGGCGCTGTTCGGCAAGCCCGGCGTCGGCGCGGGCAGCGTCGTGCTCGTCCACGGCGCCGGCGGCGGCGTCGGCCACTTCGCGCTCCAGCTCGCGCGCCACGCCGGCGCCCGGGTCGTCGGCACCGGGAGCGGCGCGAAGCAGCCGTTCATCCTCGGGCTCGGAGCGGAGCTGGGCATCGACTACGCGAAGGAGGACTTCGTGGTCGCGCTGCGCCGGCACTTCCCCGACGGCGTCGATCTCGTGCTCGACGCCGTGGGCGGCCAGACGCTCGCGCGCAGCTACGAGCTGCTCAAGCCGGGAGGTCGGCTCGTCAGCCTGGTCGAGACGCCCGACGCCCGCCTGGCGGCGGAACGGGGGACGCGGGCGGAGCAGTTGCTCGTCGAGCCCGACGGCGAGCAGCTCGCCGCGATCGGCGCGCTGTTCGACCGCAAAGTGCTGAAGGTGCACGTCCAGAAGATCTACCCGCTGGCCCGCGCGGCGGAGGCCCATCGCGCCCTCGAAGACGGGCACGTGCAGGGCAAGCTCGTCCTCAACCTCTGATCCGCGCGGAGCCGCCGTCGAGCGGCGGCCGGAACTTGCCACCGAGCCGCGGAGTCTCCGCCGCCTGCCGCTCCGCCTGTCGGTGTATGCTGGGCCACGACCGGGGAGGCGTCGCGTGCAACGGGTCGTCCTGCACCTCGACATGGACGCGTTCTACGCGGCCGTCGAGATCCGCGAGGATCCGTCGCTGGGCGGCAAGCCGCTGATCATCGGGCACCGCGGCCGCCGCGGCGTCGTCTCGACCTGCTCCTACGAGGCGCGGAAGTTCGGCGTGCGCTCCGCGATGCCGTCGGTGACGGCGGAGCGGCTCTGTCCCGAGGCGATCTGGCTGCCCGGCCGCATGGAGCTGTACGCCGGCGTCTCGCGCGAGATCCGCCGCCTGCTCGGCGAGTACTCGCCGCTCGTCGAGCCGCTGTCGATCGACGAGGCGTTTCTCGACCTCACCGGCATCGCGCCCGATCTCGAGCGAGGCCGCGCCCTCGCGGCCCGGCTCAAGGCGCGGATCCGCGCGGCGCAGGGGCTGACGGCGTCCGCCGGGATCGCGCCGAACAAGTTCCTGGCCAAGGTCGCCTCGGACCTCGAAAAGCCGGACGGGCTCGTCGTGCTCGAGCCCGATCGGCTCGCCTCCCGGCTGTGGCCGCTGCCCGTGCAGCGGCTGTGGGGCGTCGGGCCACGCACCGCCGAGCGGCTCCACGCGGTGGGGATCCGCACGATCGGCGACCTGCTTCGCGCGCCCGAGGGCGCGCTGGCGCGAGTCTGCGGCCCGGCCGGTGCCGCCCATCTGCGAGCCCTGGCGCGCGGCGAGGACGACCGGCCGGTCGTGCCGGACCGGGAAGCGAAGTCGATCTCCGAGGAGCGCACGTACGGCGAGGACCTCGAGGATCCCGACGAGATCGATCGCGCGATCCTGGCCCGGGCCGAGGGCGTAGCGCGGGAGCTACGGCGAGCGGGGCTCGTGGGGCGCACGGTGCACCTCAAGGTGCGGACCGGGGACTACACGACCTGGACCCGGGCCGCGTCCCTGCGCGATGCGACCGATCTCGCGGCGCCGATCGTCGAGGCCGCCCGGCAGTTGCTCCGGGAGCGGGTTCGCCTGGGCGGCCGGGGCGTGAGGCTGCTCGGGGTCGGCGTCAGCGGGCTGGCGCCCGGGGGCTCGGGACAGCGCGGGCTGTTCCCCGACGCCGCGGAGGAGAAGGCGCGCCGCGCGGCCCTCGCGGCCGACTCGATCCGCGACCGGATGGGAGATGCGGCCCTCACCCGCGCCCGCCTGCTCCGACCCCGCCGCAAGGTGCCCGCGGGGCCGGGAGAGGCCTCGAGCCTGCCCTCGGTGGATTGAGCCCGGCTCTCCTCCCCATGGCGCGTCCGGCACGATGACCCTGGAGCGGGATTTCGCGCGACTCGGCGCGGAGCGATTCGATCTCCTCGTGATCGGCGGGGGGATCGTGGGGTGCTGGACGGCCTACGACGCCGCCCTCCGCGGCCTGCGCGTCGCGCTCGTCGAGCGGGACGACTGGCGGGGCCTGGCCCCCTGGACGCTGCCGCGACTCGTCGGCGACGTCCTGCCCGACCTCGCGGCCGGACGGCTTCTCGCGGCGCGCCGCGGGATCGCCGAGCAACGACGACTCGCCCGTCTCGGACGCCATCGGGTCCGGGCGCTGCGGCTGATGCTGCCCGTGCAGCGCGGCACGGGACGGCTCCGGCTGGCCGCCGGCCTGTGGCTCTACGACCGCCTGGCGGCCGACCGCCTGCGGCGCGGGCGCAGCGGCTGGCGCGGCCGGCTGGCGCTCGCGGGAAGCCACGACCTGTACGGCAAGCGGCTGCGGGGCGGGTTCCTTGTCGGAGAGTGCCACGCCGACGACGCGCGGCTCGCCCTGGAGCTGGTCGATGGAGCCGCCGCAGCCGGCGCCGCCACCGCCAACCACGCATCACCGAAGACGCTCCTGATGCACGGCGGGAACGTCGCGGGCGCCGCGGTCGAGGACCTCGAGACCGGGAGCACGGTCGAGGTCCGGGCCGCCGTGACCGCCGACTGCTCCGACCCCGCGGACGGCGAGCTGCTCGCCACGCTCCCCGCCGCGCGCGCGATCCCGCGCCGCTGGGTGCGCGAGGTCTCCGTCGTCCTCGGCGCTCCGCCCCTGCCCGACGGCGTGCTGCTGCTGCCCGAAGCCCGTCGCGGCGCGATCGTCGGAATCCCGTGGCACGGGCGAATGGTGCTCGGCGCCCGGGGAGAAGCCGCGGGCGCCCGGCCCGACGAGAGTGTCGGCCAGGCCGAGATCGCGACCCTCCTCGCGTGGGCGAACGACTCGTTCGATCAGCGCCTGTGGCGGGAAGCCGACGTCATCCAGGCCTTCGCGGCGGTCCGCGCGGTCCCGGGGGATCGCCCGGGCGACGCGCGGACCGCGAGACTGCACGAGCCGGCACCCGGCCTGCTCGTCTCCTCCTGTGACGGGCTGGGAGCGGCGCGGGGCGCTGCGGTGGGCCTCGTGGATCGCGCGCTGAATCGGCTGCGGGGCCGGTTCCGGCCCGGCTCGACCGCGACCCGCAGACTCCCCTGGTCTCCCGAGGGCAGCGCGCGGCTGTGGAGCGGCTCGTTCGTCCGCGCCGGCCTCGACCACGGCCTGGACGAGGCGACGATCGAGAGCTGCCTCGAGCGCCACGGCACGCAGTTCGAGCGGGTGCTGGAGCGGGTGCGGAGTGCGCGCGACCTGGGCCGGAGAGTCGTCCCCGACCTCCCGTTCTGCATGGCCGAGGTGGTGCAGGCGGTGGCCGACGAGATGGCGCGGTCGCTCGAGGACGTGTTGCGGCGCCGGGTGCCGCTCGAGGTCCTGGGCCGGCTCGACGAGCCGACGCTTCGCGAGGTGGCCGACCGCGCGGGCGCCGTGCTCGGGTGGACCGGGGACCGGCGCCGGAGCGAGATCCAGCGAATCCTCGCGCGCACGGATCGGGCGGTGGGCGGCGGTGCGTCGCGCTGAGCGCGTCGCGGCCGCCGCCCTCGACCTGGGCAGCACGCGGATCAAGGCCGGCCTGCTCGACCCCGAGGGCGGGCTGTCCGGCATCGAGGAGGTCGCCGCCCCGCCGCTCGCCGGCGAAGGGCCGGTGCGCGAGGGCGACGCCGAGGACTACCTCGGCGCGGCCCGCGGGCTGGTGCGCCGCGTCGCGGCCGGGTTGCCCGCGGGCACGCCGCTCGGCATCGCGACGCAGCGCTCGACCTTCGTGCTCTGGCATCGCGCCAGCGGTCGGCCCGCACGGCCGATGGTGTCGTGGCAGGATCGGCGCGCCGCGGAGTGGTGCGTGCAGAACTGCCGGCTGGAGCCCGAGATCGTGCGGCGGACCGGCCTCCTGCTGTCGGCGCACTACGCCGGTCCGAAGCTCGCGGCGATGCAGCGGACCGACGAGGGCCTGCGCCGAGCGCTGGCCGACGGCGACCACCGGTTCGGCACGCTCGAGACGTTCCTCGTCTGGCGCTGGACCGCAGGGCAGGTGCACGAGACCGACGTCAGCGTGGCCGCGCGCACGGCGCTCGTCGATCTGGCGACGCTGGACTGGTCCGACGAGCTGCTGCGGTCGTTCTCGGTGCCGCGTGCCCTGCTGCCGACGATCGTGCCGACGCGTGGCCGGTCGCACGCGCTCGACGTCGGTCTCGCGCTCGCCGCGACCGTCGCCGACCAGGCGGCGGGGGCGCTCGCGCTGCTCGACGAGGATGGCGGCGCCGCGCTGGTCAATCTCGGAACCGGGACGTTCGTGCTGCGCGCGACGCGCGAGGCGGCTTGCCGCCGGCCGGGCTACCTCGCGGCTCCGATCCTGGCCGAGGGCGCGCGCGCACGGTACTCGCTCGAGGGCACGATCAACGGCTCCGGTCCCGCGCTCGATCGCTTCGGCGCCGCCGCCGTGGTGCTGCCCGACGCGGACCCCGCGCCTGGGGCGTTCGCGATCCCCGACGCCTCGGGACTGGGCTCTCCGCACTGGAGGCCGGAGATCGGGCTGACCCTGTCGCCGGAGGCGGAGCGTCTGGACGACACGGGCCGCAGGCGCACCGTCGCCGAGGGGCTGCTGTTCCGCATCGCCTCGATCGTCGCCGACCTGTTCGACGAAGCCCCCCCGGCTCGCGTGCTCGTCGCGGGCGGATCGGCTCGCGATCCGGAGATCCCGGCGGGCCTCGCGACCCTGCTCGGCCGGCCGGTCGAGCTGCTGGCCGATCTCGAGAGCGGCCTGATCGGAGCGGCGCGGCTCGCGGCCGGCCTGCCGCCGAATGCCGCGGCGCGCACGGTCCGGATCGATCCGGGCCGGGGCCGCTACCTCCCCGGCAAGCTGGCGCGCTGGCGCGAGTGGCTCGCCCTGCAGCTCGGCCGCTGACGGCGGGCGCGCGGCCGGCCTGCGCTTCCTCGCCGCCTCGCTGCGCCACCCGCGCCACGTCGTCGATTGCGCGCCGGCCGGGGCGGACGTGGCGACGATGCCCCACGCGGTCCATCCCATCGTGCGAGATGTCGTCGAGCCTCCGCCTCCGGCGGACGCGGGCGGCGGACACGGGCGCGCGGCGAGTGGGTCAACCGCGCAGCCGGCGCCGGAAGTGGTGGCTCGTGATCTCCATCCGCTCGCGCAGATAGAAGCGGTGCGCCGCGTAACGCTGGACTCCCGAGTCGAGGTGCAGCTCGTCGCAGCCCTCGGCGCTCGCGGTCCGGACGAGCCAGTCCAAGAGCTCCCGGCCTTTCCCCGCCGACCGCGCCGCCTCGTCGGTCACGAGGTCGTCCACGTACAGGTACTTGCCCCACGCCAGGTTGTGCCCGATGCGGAATCCCGCCACCGCCACCACGTCGTCACCGTCGCGCACCAGCGCCAGGCGGAAGCCCTCGCTCTGCTGGAGCCGGATGCGCGCCACGAACTCCTCGCGCCGCAGGTGGGGCCGCAGCTGGCTCATCACCGGGAAGCAGTCGAGGATCTCGCGCTCGGTCCGGGCCGTGCTCACTCCCATCGTCTACCTCGAGCCCCGCGTGACCGCCGCGTACAGGAACGGGAGGGAGACGTCCAGGCGCCGGTCCACGTCGGAATGACCGCCCGCGAACTCCTCGTAGCGATGCGGGATGCCGAAGCGCTCGAGCCTGCGGGCCAGCGCGCGCAGGCCGAAGTGCAGGCCGTACTCGTCCTGCCGGCCGCAGTCCAGGTACAGGCCGCCGAGGCGGCGCAGGCTCTCCTGACAGGCGCGCTCCTCGATCATCCGCACGGGATCGTGCTCGAGCCAGCGCGCCCAGCGCTCCGGCTCGATCTCGCACGTGTGCGGATCGACGGGCAGCCGGATGCCGAGCGGCGCGGTCGGGTCCGGGTCGTAGCTCGCCGCCATGCACAGCAGCATCAGCGCGTGCGACTCGTCCCGCCCGATCGCGTCGGCCCGCCGCAAGTGCTCGACGAATCCGGCCGGGCCGCCGTCATGCCGGGCCAGCTCGTCGAGCAGCCGCGGGAAGTCGCGGGCGTAGACGGTCTCGAAGCCGGCGTCCGCCGAGTGCGCGGCCACCGCGCCCCACCGCTCGCCGTGCCGCATCCCGTGCACCAGCGCCCCGTAGCCACCGCTCGACTTGCCGAGGATCGCGCGGTGGCGGCCGCCGCGCCGGATGCGGAAGCGCTGCTCGAGCCGCGGCAGCAGCTCGTCCAGCACGAATCGCTCCCACGCGCCCGTCGCCGGCGAGTCGACGTACTGGTTCCCGCCGAGCGACGTCGCGCAGTCGGGCAAGGCGGCGACCACCGGGCCGATGCTGCCGGCGGCGACGAGGCGGTCGAGCCGCTGGGGCAGGTTGGGTCCGAACGTCCGCCAGCCGACCTGCCGCAGGCCGCTGCCGAGGTAGCCCGCGAGGTGGACGAACAGCGGGTAGTCGGCGTCCGAGGAGTCGTAGCCCTCGGGCAGATAGACGGCGACGTCGCGGTGCGGCGGGTCGCCGAACAGGTTTCCGCGGAGCGCGTCGGACTCGATCCCGAGCGTCTCGATCCGCCCGCGCGGCGGCTCGAACTGATGCAGCGGCATCGGTCGCACTCCCCGCCCGCGTCCCGGACGGTAGCACACCACCACGCCCCGGCTGCGTCTCAGCCTCCGTCCCGCGGGCGCGTGCCGGCGATGTCCGGCGGCGCTCCCGGGACGCAGGAGACCGGGATCACGGAGGCTCCGCCGACGCGCGGGTCACGCGTCGCAGCGCGGCGAGGAGTCGGTCGTTGTCGGGGGGCTTCTCGAAGTAGTCCGCCGCTCCGGCATCGAGGGCCAGCTGGCGCGTGGTGCTCGCCGGCCGAGCGCTGAGCACGAACACCGGGATCCCGCTCAGCCACTTGTGGGAGCGCAGTCGGCCGATCAACGCGATCCCGTCCCCCGCGGGCAGGCCCAGATCCAGCAGGATGGCGTCCGGTCGCACCTTGAGCGCCGCCCCGAAGCCGGTCGTCGCGTCGGCGGCGGAGCTGGTCTCGAATCCGGCGGCCGTCAGACGCATCAGCAGCGCACGGCGCGTGTCGACGTCGTCCTCGATGACCAGCACGCGCGGGGACGTCGCGGCGGGGCGGGGCAGGTTCCGGCGAATCGTCGTCAGCAGCAGCGCGCCGTCCACCGGCTTTTCCAGGTAGGCCACGGCGCCGGCGCTCGCGGCGCGGTCCCGATTCGCCTCCGCGTCGCGGGCCGAGACGACGACGACGGGCAGCGCCGACGTCGCCGGGAGCTCGCGCAGCCGCGCGAGGACCGTGAAGCCATCCCCGCCCGGCAGACCGAGGTCCAGCAGCACGAGGTCCGGCTTCTCGCGCAGCGTCGCGGACACGGCCTGGATTCCGTCCGCGGCGAAGGCGACGTCGAATCCGGCCGAGCGCAGGCGGAGGCCGAAGGCGTTGCGCGTGTCGGCCTGGTCTTCGACGACGAGGATCTTGTGTTTCATGGCGCCGTCTCCCTGGCTTGCGCCGCCTCGCCGGCCCGCTCCGCGGCGCCCACGAGCGGTAACGTGAAGCTGAACCGCGCGCCGGCTCCGGCGGCGTTCTCGGCCCAGATGCTCCCTCCGTGACGCATCACGATCTCGCGGCTGATGTACAGGCCGAGCCCCAGGCCCTGACGTCCGGCCTCGTCGTTGCGCTCTTCCTGGAACTGCCGCTGGAACAGCCGTTTCTGCACCGCTTCGGACAGGCCCCTGCCCGTGTCGGTGACCGTCACGCAGGCCAGCCCGGGCGACCCGGCCGTGACCGTCGCCTCGACCGTCACGGTCCCGCGCGCCGGACTGAACTTGATCGCGTTGTCGATCAGGTTGTACAGCACCTGTCGGACGCGGGAAGCATCGGCAAGCACGGGGGGAAGCTCGGCCGGGCAGCGATCGCGCAGCTTGACGCCGCGCTCGCCGGCCGTCGACTCGAGCGAGCGGATCGCGTCGCCGATGACCCCCGGCAACGCCAGCGGCCGGGCATCGATCTTGATCTTGCCGGTTTCCAGCCGGGCGCTGTCGAGCAGGTCCCCGATCAACCGTGTGAGCTGGTCCACGTTGCGCAGCGCGGTGGCCAGACAGTCGCGTTGCTGCTCGCTCAGCGGGCCGGCCAGGCCGTCGAGCGGGATCGTGATGAACTGGTGGATCGCCGTCAGCGGCGTGCGCAGCTCGTGGGAGACGTGGGACAGGAGCTGGTCCTTGAGCCGCAGCTGCTCCTTGCCCGAACGGTCGAGCTCGGAGTGCGCCACCGACAGGGCCGCCAGGGCCCGCCGCTCCTTGCCCAGGGCGCGCTGGAGCTGGGCCAGCATCGCCGCCATCAGCAGGAAGACCCCGCAGCGCATGGTTGCGTTCCACACCGGGATCCACGGATGGGAGTAGGGGCGGGAGCCGAGCAGTGCGTCGTCGAAGTACCAGGCCAGCGCGCTGAGCACGGCCAGGCCGAAGCCCACGCGGCGGCCGAGGAGCCACGTCCCGAGGGCCACCGGGATCAGGTAGAAGATCGAGAAGCTGATCTCCGTCCCTGTCAGGTAGTCGAGCACGCCGACGACGCCGACGAGCAGGACGAGGGGCGTCAGTCGCCACACGAGGCTCGGCAGCGGGAGTCGCGCTTCGGCGGCGGGAGGTCGGTGTTCCATCCGTGGTCGGCGGGCAGCGTCGCTCCATGATCCGCAGCGAAGTTATAGGGCCCGTTACGAGCAGGTCAAGGCCGTGCGCCCGAGGTCGTTCGCCGGGCGGCGCCGGGCACGCCTCGCCCCACTGTCGCAGGCCTGATCCGTTACGGCACCGCAGTCGCATGCGCGCCGGTCGCGAAGGCTGCCCGGTCGTATGGTAGGCTGGGGCATTCGGCATTCCTCCGTGCGCCCATGCTGCCCGCTCCCAGCGTGCTCCCGCCGCATGCCGTGCCGCTGCCACGCAAGACGTTGCTCGCGTCCGCCGGCGCCGGCTTCGTCCTCGGCGCTGCGATCTGGCGCGGTCCGATCTACAGCCTCGAGATCGCCCAGGTCGCCGCGGGGGTCGTCGCACTCCCCACGCTGCACCCGATCTATGCGCATCACACCTCGGTGCTCTCGCCGTTTCTCGTGCAGATCCCGGCCTGGCTCCTGCGAGCCGGCGTCCCCGAGCCGGTCCTCTGCGTGCTCCTCTCCGGCCTCGTGGCCTGCCTGTCGTTCTCGGCGGTCTCGGTCTGCGCCTGGGCCTGGTCGCGCGACCGGATCTTCGCGCTCGCGGCGCCCTGCTTCCTCTTGGCCTTCGACTTCGCCGGGCACAAGTACCCGATCTTCTTCCCGGCCGGCGAGCACGACGCGGGAATCGCCGGCTTCTTTGCCGCGCTGCTCGCCCTCGGTCTCGCCAGCCTCGGCCCGTCCCGAGCGGGGGCGCTCGTTCTGGGCCTGCTCCCCGCGGTTCATCCGACGCTGGCCCTCGTTGCCTGGATCGGCTGCGGCGCGGCGCTGGCGCTGCGGCCGGCGGCGGTGCGGCGGGCCTGGATCGCCCTGTGGCGCTGGTTCGCGCTCGGCGCCGCCGCGCTGATCCTGGGCGTTGCGCTGAGGGCGGCCCTCGCCATGCCTCCGGCCACCTTCCTGCCCGCGAGCGCCGAGGACATCGACGCCTTGCTCTCGTCCATCATGCTCCGCTTCGACTACCATCGTCTGCCGATCGGCCTCCTGCGCGAGCCTTGGCGGATGCTCGTGTTCTTCGAGGTGGAGCTGTACTGGATCGGCTTCCTGTGCGCCGTACGCTGGAGCGGAAGGGCCGCGGAGCCCGCCAAGTTCCTGATGGACGCGTCGCTGGCCTGGACGGCCGTCGCCGTCCCGCTGACGCTCCTCGACGAGGTCGCACCCGAGCTGTCGCCGCTGCCGGTCAAGGCGCTGATGGCGGCGCGCTGGCTGAACCTGAACACGCCGCTGTGGGCGCTGGCGGTGCTCGGCTCGCTTGCCGCGCTGTCCCGCCAGCAGGCGCGCGGCGCCGCGTGCGGCGTCCTGGCCCTGTTGACCGGCGCGATCGGCTTCGGCTTCGTGAGCCGGCCGACGGCCCTGGCGGCCAACTGGCGCGGCGTGGCCGAGCAGTTGTCGTGGAATGTCGGCGGACTGGCCTTCCCGGCGGCGGCGATCGCCACGCTGGCGCTGTTGCTGTGGAGCGGCCGCGGGGCGGGGCGGTGGCGGGCGGCGCGCTCCGTCGCCGCGCTGACCTTGATCCTGACGGCGCTGATGACGCTGGGACGCGTCACCTACGCGCGCGAGCCATCGTCGTGGAGCGCCGATGGGATTCTCCGAACCGAGCGGGATCGCACGGTCTTCGACGCCGCGCGCGCAGGGCACGGGCTGTTGCTCGTGCCGCCGTGGACCGTTCCTTGGGCGAAACTCAAGACCCGGCGTGGGCTCGTGCTCGACGTCGAGCTGGTGGACGTGCTGCCCTACGCTTCGCGTGCGGCGCCGGCCTTCGAGCACGTCTTGCGCGACATCTACGGGGCCAGCCTGCTGTCACCGCTGGGCTGGAAACAGCTGTTGTCGCGCCCGGCCGGGTGGGACACGCGAACGTCGCGCGAATGGTCGCAGATCGGCCACCGCTACCAGGCGACGCAGGTTCTGGTCTCGCCACGGGTGCGGCTGGCGCTTCCCGAGGAGGCACGCTCGCCGAACCTGGTGCTCTATCGCATTCCACAGCCGGAGGGATCTCCGTGAGACCCGTTCCAGGACGGGAAGGCGACGCCACGAGCGCACCCGAGCTGGACGTCGTCGTCCCGGCGCACAACGAGGCCGAGTCCATTCAGTCCACGCTGCGCGGCATCGGCCGCGCTCTCGCGGGAAGCATCCGGCACCGGATCGTGGCCTGCGAGGACGGCAGCGAGGACGGGACGAGCGAGAAGATCCGGGAGCTGATCGGCGAGCTGCCGATCCTGCTGCTGTCGGAGCCGGGGCGCCGTGGGTACTCGGGAGCGGTGCTCGCCGGGATCCGCGCCAGCCGCGCGCCGTACCTCCTGTTCATGGACGCCGACGGTCAATGCGAGCCGACCGACGCTCGCGAGTTCTGGCGCCGGCGCGCCGAAGCGGACGTCGTCGCCGGCTTCCGCTTCCCGCGGTCCGACCCGTTCCGCCGCCGGCTCTTCTCCCGTCTCTTCTACTGGCCCTACCGGCTGGCCACGGGCGTGCGCCGCCGGGACCCGAGCTGCCCCTTCGTCCTGTGCCGTCGTGAAGTCGTGGAACGGCTGGCGCCCGACCTCGGCGCGATGCCCGACGGATTCTGGTGGGAGTTCTCGGCGCGCGCGGTCGGCGCGGGGTTCTCCGTGATCGAGCTGCCGGTCCGCCACCACGTGCGCGCCGCGGGAGCGACGCGAGTCTACGGCTGGCGCCGGATCCCGCGCATCGCCTGGCGGGAGACGGCGGGACTGTGCCGGGTGCTGCTCTCCACGCGACGGCGCCGCCGGCCGTCCGATACCGCCTGAAGCCGGCGCGCGGGGTTGCCGAACCCAGCTCGCTCGCGCCGCCGGCCGTCCGATACCGCCTGAAGCCGGCGCGCGCGGTCGCCGAACCCGGCTCGCTCGCGCCGCCGGCCGTCCGATGCCGCTTGAGGCCGGCGCCGCCGAGCGCCGGGCGGAGCACGGACCTCCGACTCGGAATCTTGGCGTCGTGACGCGGGCTCGCCGAAACCCGGCTCGCGCTCGTCCCGCGCGTGGCTCAAGCCGCTCCGACGCGTCGCTCGTAGACGCGGAACTCGTAGCGGGCGTGGTCCTCGCGGCGTCGCACCTCCCACTCGCTCTCGTCGAACTCCGGGAAGCGTGCGTCGCCGTCGTGGTCCCGCTTGACGAAGGACAGGTAGAGCGCGTCCGCCAGCGGCAGGGTCTGCCGGTAGATGCTCGCGCCGCCGGCGACGAAGACCGGCCGACCGTATGCCTGCGCGCGACGCAGCGCGTCCGCCACGCTCGCGCCGGATTCGACACCCTCGAGCGGCACGGGACGCGAGCTGACGACGATGACCCGGCACTCGCCGAGGTCGGGCCCGAAGATCTCGTGGCTCGTGCGACCGATCACGACGGTGTTGCCGCGCACGTGTCGCAGGAAGTGCTCGTACTCCTCCGGGATCTTCCACGGCAGGCCGCGGCCGCGGCCGATCACTCGATCGCGCGTCATCGCGGCGATCAGGATCACGGGCTGCGGTGCGGGCCCCGGACCCGCGGCCGGGGTCACGCCGGGACCAGGCGGACCGGCGTGTCGTAGTAGGCCGCGCCCTCGCCGGCGTCGGTCAGGCGGGCACGGATCAGCACGTTGGCGCAGCGGCCACGGCCGTACCAGCCACCCTTGTCCATCAGCGCGACGTCGCGGCGCTGCCCGGGATCGAGGGCCACGACCACGTCGAGCGAGCCGACGTCGGACTCGAGCCGCGCCCGGTCGCCCGCGCCGAGACCGCCCGCGGCGTCCGGATGGACCGTGACCGTGGCCGGCCCTTCCTGCCGGCGCGACGGCCACTGCGAGGCCTGCGACCTCTCCGTCGCCAGCGCCATCAGCAGCAACGGGCGCCCGGCGGTCGGCCGCGGCGGCTCGGGATCGATCTCTTGGATGAGGTTGACCCGGCCGCTCGCGGTCGGAAAGCGACGGTCGGCGAACAGGATGGGCGGAGCGAGCGGGTTGCGCTGCGGGCCGCGCTCCAGCGCCTCGAGCGTGACCCCGTGCGGCGCGACCTTGGCCAGCAGGCGTCGCTTCCACTCCGCCGCCGGCGCGGCGAACGCGTCCTCGAGGCCGACGCGCGGGGCGAGCGCCTGCAGGATCTCGTAGTCGCTCTTGACGCCGTCCGGCGGCGGGACGACGGGTCGGACGTTGCCTAGCCAGTGGTGGCCGTAGGCGCCGACCAGGTCGTCGTCCTCGAGCATCGTCGTCGTCGGCAGCACCAGGTGCGCCTCGCGCGCCGAGTCCGTCATGAACGCATCGACGACCACCGTCAGCTCCCGCGTGCGCAGGGCGCGCGCGACCGTTGCCGACTCCGGCAGCATCGCCACCGGGTTCCCGTTCGAGACCCACACCATCCGCACCGGAGGGTCCTCGGCTTCGAGGATCCCGCTCCCGAGGAGCGGCTCGGGGATCCGCCGCGGCGCGGGGCGGACCGCGAACGAGAGGTCGAACGCGCCGCGGCGCTTGAAATAGAAGGAGACGCCGCCCCCGCTCACGCCGACGTTGCCGGAGACGGCGCCCAGCGCGTCGAGCACGCGCACCGTCGCCGAGCCGTTCCTCCGGCGCTGCATGCCCCAGCCGACGAGGATCGCCGACGGGCCCGCGGCGTACAGCTCGGCCAGCCGCTCGAGTTCGGCCCCGGTCACGTCGGCCAGCTCGGCCCAGCCCGACAGCGGGCGGGACAGGACGGTCGAGCGCAGCCGGTCGACGTGGTCGCAGTACTCGGCGGCCTGCGGATCGAGCCGCTCGCGCTCGACGAGCCAGCGCAGGACGCCCAGGGCGAGCGCGATGTCGCCGCCGGGCCGCGGCTGCAGCACGAGGTCGGCGATCTCGCGGCCGCGGTGGCGCACCGGGTCGATCAGCGCGATCCGCGTGCCGCGCCGCTTCGCCTCGCGCAGCACCGGCAGCAGGTGGACGTTGCTGACGTACGGGTTCTTGCCCCACAGCACGATCGTGCGGCTGTGGAGCAGGTCGCCCAGGTCGTTGCTGTCCTCCTCGCCGAAGTCCTCGATCTGCGCCGCGTCGCCCGCGCCCGAGCAGATGTCGCCGGACTTGATCGCCGTCGGACCGAAGCGCTCGAAGAAGTGGTCGATGACGTGCTTCATCAGGCCGAGCGAGCCGCCGCTGCGGTAGTTGAGGATCGCGGCCGGTCCGGACTCGGCCCGGATGCGGAGCATCGCCTCCGCCACGAGGTCGAGCGCCGCGTCCCAAGAGATCGGCCGGAACGAGCCGTTGCGCCGGAGCTGCGGCGAGGTCAGCCGCCCGGCGTCGTACTGCCGCTCGAGGAACCGGCTCGTGCGGTAGCAGAGGAACCCGCGGGTGACGGGGTGCGCGGGATCGCCCTGGAGCTTGCGGATCCGGCCGCCCTCGACCGTGGCCACGATCCCGCAGGCGTCGGGGCAATCGCGGTTGCATGTCGTGCGGACTTGCATCCCTACAGGGTAGCAAGTCCAGGGGTCAGGTCTCACATTCCAACATTCCCCGTTCCCCGGCCGGCGGTTCCAAGTCCAAGTCCGGGGTCAGTCCGGGGGTCAGGCCTGACATTTCGACATTCTCCGGTCCCGGTAGGCGGTTCCGGGTATCGCGGGTGTTGAAATGTGAGACCTGACCCCTGGACGGCCGTGGGATTCATCGTATATTGACGATCGACGATCAGGAGCGCGATGCGAGCGACGATCTCGAGCACGAGCCTCGGAGCGGGACCCGGCCGCAGGGCGGCGGGTCCGACCGCGGGCGATCTCGAGCTGGCGCGGCTCGCGAAGGCGCTCGGCCACCCGGCCCGGGTGGCGACCCTGCGCCGGCTCCTGGCGCACGGCGAGTGCGTGTGCGGCGCGATCGTGAGCGGGCTGCCCCTGTCGCAGGCCACGGTCTCCCAGCACCTGAAGGTGCTCAAGAATGCAGGCCTGATCCGCGGCGAAGTCGACGGGCCGCGGGTCTGCTACTGCGCGGAACCGAAGGCGGTCCGCAGGCTGAACGAACTGATCGGCGATCTGGGTCGATCGCCGGGGAGGGTCCGGAGATGAGCGAACGCGATTGCTGCGCCACCGACTGCTGCGGGGGCGGCTCCACCGCCGAGAAGAACATCGTCACACGCGAGGCGGGTGCCGCCCCGCCCCCGGTCGTGCGCGAGCCCGACCTTCCGGCCGGGGACGTCCGCACGCTGGTCCGCGAGAAGTACGGCGCGATCGCCGAGGGGCGAGCCGCAAGCTGCTGCGGCGACTCCGTCTGCGGCGACGGCGCGACCACGCTCGCGCGTCTCGGCTACACGTCCGACCAGGAGGCCGCGCTCCCGGAGGGCGCCGACCTGGGCCTGGGCTGCGGCAATCCGCTGGCCTGGGGCGACGCGCGGCCGGGCGAGACCGTGCTCGACCTGGGGTCGGGCGCCGGGATCGACTGCTTCCTCGCCGCGCGCGAGGTGGGACCCACGGGTCGCGCGATCGGCGTGGACATGACGGCGGCGATGATCGAGCGCGCACGCGACAACGCCGCGCGCAGCGGCATCACGAACGCCGAGTTCCGGCTGGGCGAGATCGAGCACCTGCCGCTGGCCGACGCGAGCGTGGACCTCGTGATCTCGAACTGCGTGGTCAACCTCTCGCCGCAGAAGGACCAGGTGTTCCGCGAGGCGTTCCGCGTCCTGCGGCCCGGCGGCCGGATGGTGGTCAGCGATCTCGTCCTGACCCGCCCGCTGCCGCCCGAGCTGCGGCGTGACGTGGAGCTGTACGTGGGCTGCGTCGCGGGAGCGTCGCTGCGCGACGACTACCTGCGCTCGATCCGCGACGCGGGCTTCTCCGCGGTCGAAGTCGTCCACGAGAGCGGCTACGACATCGGCCGCGACGCCTTGCCGGAGAACGACCCGCGGCGCCTGGCGTTCGACGCGGTGCGATCGGTCAAGGTCCGGGCGGAGCGGCCGGCCTCCGCGCGCTAGGGTCCCGAGTCGGGAGTCCGCCACCGATCTCGACGGCGCTGGCTGCGCCGGACCTCCTCGCGATCCTTCCCGGGATTGCCTCGGCGGTCCGTCTCGCCATCGCCGCCGATGACTCGCCGAAACCGACGCGAGGCGCGGGGGGCTCCGACGGGCGGCCCGGGTCACTCCGCCCCGAGCACGCCGGGCTGGCGGTGGTACAGCATCCCGGCGACCGCGCCGGTCATCAGCGTCGCGAGAGTGGCACCCACCAGGGCCCGGCCCGACAGCGCCGCCAGATCGTCGCGCCGGCGCGGAGCGAGCCCGGCGATGCCGCCGACGAAGATCCCGGCCGAGGCGACGTGCGCGAAGCCGCAGAGCGCGTAAGACAGGACCATCACCGTCCGCGGAGAGACGGCGCCGGCGGCGGCGAGGTCGGCGAGCCGGCGATAGGCCACGACCTCGGTCACGACCGCCCGGGACCCGAGGATCGCCCCGGCGTGGGCGACGTCCGCGGCCTCGATTCCGAGGAGCGCGGCGAGCGGAGTGAAGACCCAGCCCAGGACCCGCTCGATGTCGATCGGGCCGCCCAGCGCGGCGGCGAACGGCGCGGTCGCCCCACGCAGCGCGAGGTCGAGCAGGCCGACGACGCCCAGCACCGCGATCAAGAGCGCGGCGATCCCGGCCGTGAGCCGCAGGCCGTCCCACGCCCCGCTCGTGAGGGCCGCCACGACGTTGGCATGTCGGGGCGTCTCGTCGGTCGGAGGGACGGCGCCGCTCGTCGCGGTCGTGGCCGACTCCGGCAGGATCAGCTTCGACACCAAGGCGGCGGCCGGGATCGAGAGGAACGAGGCCGAGATCAGGTGGCCGGCGATGTTCGGCAGCGCCGCTTGCAGGAACAGCACGTAGATCGCCAGGGTCGTCGAGGCCACGGTCGCCATCCCGCAGGTCAGGACGGTCAGCAGCTCCGAGCGCGTCATCCCGTCGAGGTAGGGGCGGACCATGGCCGCCGACTCGACCCCGAAGAAGACGTTGGACGAGCCGGCGAGCGCCTCCGCGCCGGACAGGCCGAGGGCGCGGTGGAACAGGCGGCCGAACATCCGCACCAGGGGCTGGATCAGCCGCAGGTGGTAGAGCGCGGCCATCAGCGCCGCGAAGAACACGACGGCCGGCAGCACCTGCGCCGCGAGCACGAACCCGACCGAAGGCTCGCCGGCCGCCGTGCGCCGGCCCGGTCCGACGGCGAGCGGGCCGAACAGGAACTCGGCGCCGGCGTTGGCGGCGTGGAGCGCCGCGATCACCGCGTCGTTGACGGCGAGCAGCAGCCGGCGCGCCGGCGGCGCCCAGAACACGATCGCGCCCATCGCGAGCATCAGCAGCGCCGAGCCGATGACGGTGCGCCACGGCACCCGCCGCGGGCAGCCCCCCGACAGCCAGGCCAGGATGCCGAGCGCCACGATGCCGCCCAGCGAGACCAGGTTGAGCCAGCCCATCCGCGCGTCAGGGGATCCGCGTGCCGTCGGGAAGGATCGTGTTGTGCGGCACGACGACGATGCCGTCGCGGATCACGTAGCCGGGACCCGAGCCTTCGCGGATCCCGGCCGCCGGCTCGATCCGCACGTCGCGTCCGATCCGCACGTTCTTGTCGATAATCGCGCCCTCGATCACGCTGCCCGCGCCGATGCCGATCGGCGGCGCGTCCGCTGCCGCCACCGGATGGTGCGGATCGCCGCCCAGGATCAGCGTGCGCCGCACCGTCGCGCCGCGGACGATCGTGCGGATGCCGACGACCGACTCCTCGAACTTCGAGTCGCTGATGATCGCTCCGCCGGCGAGCAGCGTGCGGTAGAAGCTGCAGTTCGTCAGCCGCGACCCCGGCAGGTAGCGCGGGTGGGTGTAGAACGGCCAGCCCGCGTCGTGGAAGTCGAACGGGGTCGCCGGCTCGAGCAGGTCCATGTGGGCGTCGTAGAACGAGCGGATCGTGCCGATGTCGCGCCAGTACCCCGCGAAGAAGTGCGCCTGCACGTGCAGCCGATCGACCGCCGCCGGCAGCACGTGGTGGCCGAAGTCGCTGAACTCGTTCGCCAGCGCGTCGTGCAGCGCAGGCCGGCGGAACAGGTAGATCCCCATCGACGCCAGGTAGCGGCGGTCCGCGGCCAGCCCGCGCTCGCGCGCCAGCTCCGGGCCGACCTCCATCCCGGCCCGGGCCTCGGCCGTCGCGGGCTTCTCGCGGAACTCGACGATCCGCCCGGTCGCGTCGACCCGCACCGCGCCGAACTCGCCGATCTCCGCGGCCGAGCAGGGCAGCACCGCCAGCACCACGTCCGCCGCGTGCTGCTCGAGGTCGGACACCAGAGTGCGGTAGTCCATCCGGTAGAGGTGATCGCCGGAGAGGATCAGCACCAGCTCGCCCCGCTGGTCGGAGATCACCGGGAGGTTCTGCCGCACCGCGTCCGCGGTGCCCTGGAACCAGCGCTCGCTCTCGGGCGTCTGGCGCGCCGCGAGGATCTGGACGAAGCCGTCGGAGAACATGTCGAACTTGTAGGTCGAGACGATGTGGCGGTGGAGCGAGACGGAGTTGTACTGGGTGAGGAGCAGCATCCGCTCCATCCCGGAGTGGATCGCGTTCGAGATCGGGATGTCGATCAGGCGGTACTTGCCGGCGAACGGCACCGCGGGCTTGCTGCGATAGCGCGTCAGCGGGTCGAGCCGCGTGCCGCGGCCGCCGCCAAGGATGACGACGATGACGTCGCGCGCTCGATCTCCACGCTCGACCACGGGTCCTTCGCCACCACGCGCGGGTAAGTTGCGGGCCGCCAATGCTAACCGGTTCCCGCCCCCGGGACAACGAGCTTCGGCGCCGGGTACTGGTCAGTTCCCGCAAAACTGACCACTGCCCAGCGCCGGGTAGCGTCCCAGTTTGATGGTCCACCAGCGTCAAGGAACACTCTCTCTCCGGGCGGTGAGCCCGAATCAGGACGCTACCCAGCGCCGGGGCGGCTCGATTGCGCTTGCCCAGGGCTCGCCTCGCCGGGGCAAGGCGGGATCCGGCCGGAGTGCGCTCGCCCAGCGCTCACCTCGCCGGCAGCGGGGCGGGATGCTACCGGGGCGCGCTCGCCCGGCGCTCACCTCGCCAGCAGCGGGGCGGGATGCTACCGGGGCGCACTCGCCCCGGCGCTCACCTCGCCGGCCGGCAGCGAGGCGGGATACGACCGGAGCGCGTTCGGCGGGAACCGGCCCCGCCGTCCGCGGTCTCACACCGGCACGCGCCCCTGGAACAGGCGCTGCTCGCAGGCGCGGCAGAACCGCTCCTCCTTGAGGTCGAGGTCGGGGACCGCCCGCGACTCGGCCAGCACACAGCGCGGGTCGTTACAGGTGGCGACCCCGCGGAGCCGGGCCGCCATGCGCAGGATCTCCTTCACGAAGCGCGACCGCTGCTGCACCGGGTCGGCCTTGCGGCGGTAGAACGCCTCGCGCAGGCGGCGCACCGACACGACCGCGCAGCCCTTGGCGGGGAGCAGCGCCGAGAACACTCCGTCACGATTGGCGGTGAACAGATCGACGTCGCTGACGAAGACGAACCCCGCCGGTCGCGGGGGCCGCGGCGCCGGCTCGTCTCCGCCCCCCACCATCCGGCCCGGGCGCAGCTTCGCCACCTCGGCGCGCAGCACGCCGAGCAGCGCGGCCGCGCGGTGCTGGCCCCGCGCCGGATCCTCCGAGTCGTGCGGCACGGGGAGCGCCTCGCGCAGCTCGACCGGCTCGCCCAGCACCTTGGCGGTGCGCACCGCCGCGGCCTCGACCTCCGCGGCGTCGATGCGGCCGACCGGAACGATCGCGATCGGAAAGCGCTCCACGCGCCTATAATCCCCACGGACTCCCCGCGGGGCAAGTCCCGCGCCCGGGGAACGCGCCATGGAGCGGCAAACGACGAACGACGCTGCGGCCACCTCCACGCGGCTGCTCGCCGGTCTCAACGGCGGCCGGGGCGGCGCCGGCGTGTCGGCGCGGCTCGACGAGGCGCTCCGGCGCGCTGCGGCGACCGCGAGCGGCGGGACGGAGGCGCTCGAGCTGGACGCGGCCGTGATGGATGCGCTGGACGCGGCCCAGGAGCCCGACGGCGTGCTGGCGCACCTCGAGCTGGACGGCCTCGACGGGCTGCTCGAGCGGACCGCGGAGCGGCTGCGTGCCGCAGGGGATCTCCCGCAACTCGAGCTGCGACGCCGCGCCTGGCGCCTGCTCGACCTGGTGCGTCGCCCCGCCGTGCTGCGCCGCATCGACCCGCGCGAGCGCGAGCGCTGGTCGCGCCGCCTGCTGGCGGTCGTCGAGGCCTCGCACCTCACCGTCGGCCCGCTGTTCCGGCAGCGCGCCGAGCGCTACGGCGCGAAGCCGCTGTTCGAAGCGCCGGCACCGTCCGGCCAGCGGATGCTGTGGAGCTGGCGCGAGACCGCGACGCGCGTCGAGTCGCTCGCGTCCGCGCTGCTCGGGCTGGGCGAGGGCGGCGATCCGCCGCGGATCGCTCTCCTGTCCGAGAACCGGCCGGAGCTGGCCCGGCTCGACCTGGCCTGCCTGACGTCGGGGATCGTCAACGTGATGGTGCCGGCCAGCGCGACCGAGACCGACGCCGGCTACATCCTGCGCCATTCCGGCTGCGGGGTGGTGTTCGCCGGCGGCCCGGAGCAGTTGCGCAAGGCGCTCGCCTGCCGCGAGGCCCTCGCCCCGCCGGCGCTCGTGGTCGCGCTCGACGCGCCGGCTCGCGGCGAGCCCTCGGTGACCACGCTCGAGGCGCTGCTCGCCTGCGGCGGATCGCCTCCGCGCCCCGGAGCGCGCGAGCGCGCCGAAGCGGTCCGCATCTCCGATCTGGCGACCGTGATGTACACCTCGGGCACGACCGGGATGCCCAAGGGGATCCGCTTCTCGCACCGCAACATCGTGTTCAAGCGGTTCGCCCGGGCCCTGGCGCTGCCGGAGATCGGCGAGGACGACGTGTTCCTCTGCTACCTGCCGCTGTTCCACACCTTCGGCCGCTACCTCGAGCTGCTCGGCTGCATCTTCTGGGGCGCCCGCTACTGCTTCCTCACCGACACCTCGACCGACGGGCTCGTGCGCGGGCTGGCGCGCTCGCGCCCGACCGCCTTCATCAGCGTTCCCAAGAAATGGATCGAGCTGCACGAGCGGATCGCGGCCCGGGCCGACCCGGTCCAGGCCTCGGACGAGGAGGTCGCGCGCGCGGTGCGGGAGCTGACCGGCGGACGGCTGCGCTGGGGGCTGTCGGCGGCGGGCCACCTCGATCCGGAGATCTTCCGCTTCTTCGCCGCCAACGGGGTCGAGCTGTTGAGCGGGTTCGGCATGACCGAGGCGACCGGCGGGATCACGATGACCGAGCCCGGCGACTACCGCGACGGCTCGCTCGGCCGCGCGCTGCCGGGGATCGAGCTGCGCCAGTCGGCGGACGGCGAACTCGAGGTGCGCGGCCCGTACGTGATGGAAGGCTACCTCGATCCCCCCGACGGAAAGTCCGGCCTCGACCCCGACGGCTGGCTCGCGACCGGCGACCTGGTGGACATCGACGAGGACGGCCACCTGCGGTTGATCGACCGCCGCAAGGAGATCTACAAGAACCTCCAGGGGCAGACGATCGCCCCGCAGCGCGTCGAGAACCACTTCCGCGACTTCCACTCGGTCGGGCGGGCGCTCTTGATCGGCGACCATCGCGAGTACAGCACGCTCCTGATCTACCCCGCCCCGGGCTGGCGCGAGCCGGAGCGCGCGGCGAGCCCCGGCGAGCTGCAGGAGCACTTCCGCTCGCTGATCGTCTCGGTCAACAAGTTCCTCGCCCCCTACGAGCGGGTCGTGGACTTCGCGATCATCGACCGCGACCTCGACCCGGAGCGCGGCGAGCTGACGCCCAAGGGCACGCCGCGGCGCAAGGTGGTGGAGCAGAACTTCGCCGCGACGATCCGCGACCTCTACCGCCGCGCCAGCCTGCACGTCGGCGGCGTCGAGCTGCGCATCCCGAACTGGCTGTTCCAGATCCTCGGCCTCACCGCCCGCGACATCCGCTCCGACGGCGAGCGCATCACCCTGCCGGCGAGCGGCGCGTCGCTGACGGTCCGCGCCTGCGGCGAGTCGCAGGCGCGGGTCGGATCCTGCCTGTACCGCCTGGAGGGCTCGGCGCTGAGCCTCGGAACGCTGCTGACGGCGCCGTCGCTCTGGCTCGGAAACGAGGAGCTGGTCGACTTCGTCCCGCTGGACACGACGACCCGGCAGCGGCAGCGCCGTCCGACCGAGGACGTCGCGTGGGCCGGCCGCGCCGTGCCCTTCGCTCCCGCGACCGAGGCGCGCGAGCGGCTGGCGCGGCTCACCGGGCAGGCCGACCTCGACATCCTCGACGTCGATCTCGCCGCGCGGATGCTCGGCTCGGCCGACGAGGCCGACGTCCTCGGCGCCGTGGACGTGCTGGCCGCCGTGCTGCGCCGCGAGGACGGACCGCTCCACGACCCCGCGCGCTGGCTGCTCGAGCGCCTGGCGGAGACGCCGCATCGCGCCGCGCGGCGCCGCGCCTTCGTCGCGCTCGTCCCGGCGGTGAAGGAGCCGCGCTTCCGCGAGTTCGTCGGCCGCTTCCTCGCGCCGGACCCGGAGATCCTCGACGCGCCGACGCGCGACGGGCTGGCCGAGGCGACGCTGCCGCAGTTCAAGCTGGAGACGTTCCTCGACGTCGCACGCCGCGCCTGCGAGGGGCCGGGCGCGCCGTCCTGCGAGCCGCTGCTGCGGTTCCTCGCCGCCTACGGTGCGGCGCACCCCGTCACCTACCGCCGGCTGCGCGCCTTCTTCGAGCGCGCCGCGCTGTTCAACCCGCACGCCGAGGCCCGCCGCGCGGCGCGCCGCGCGGCCGAGGCGTTGCTGCGCGGCTTCCGCCAGTGGCTCGGGCCGTCGGTGCGGATCGCGGTCGATCCCGAGACCGCCCAGGAGTACCGCTGGGAGGAGGTCGTGGCCTTCGAGTCGGACGTCGCGGAGGACGACCGCCGGCGGCTGCTCGAGGCGCTGAAGGCGACGGCGATCCTGCGCGAGGCGGTGTTCCTCTTCTCCCACGGGGCCCTGGTGCGGCTGAGCGACATCCCGCCCGGCGGCGTCTGGGTGCGCCTGCTCGGCTCGCGCCACGGCAAGTCGGTCTACCGCGTGACCGTGCAGACCCGCCATTCGGGATCCCACGACCTCGCGGTCAACGTCAACCACGACCTGTCGCCGGACGCCGTGCGCGAGGAGCTGCGCTGGCTCGTGCTGTGCGGCGATCCCGGCAACCGCGCCCCGCTGGTCGAGGACTTCGGCGGCTTCTGGCCGGAGCACAACCTGTGGAGCGAGGAGTTCATCGTCGGCGAGACGCTGGACCGGGTGCTGCGCCGGCTGGCGCGCGCGGCCGACGGCGCCGAGCGGCTGCGCCGGCTGTGGCCGTTCTTCGCCTGGGCCACGCTCGCCGCCTACGTCGACTTCTGGCACCGCTCGGGGAAGCGGCTCGAGATCGCCGGCCCGGACATGACGAACATCGTCGTGCCGATCGAGGACTACGTCTCCGGGGTGCGGATCGTCTCGCTCTCCAAGCGCCGCCGCCACACCGGCCTGCGGGCGATGCTGCGCGCCTTCCGCGACGAGTTCCTGGCGCCGGCCGAGCGCGAGTACGCGGTGCTCGCGGGCCTCACCGGCTGGGAGCTGGTCTTCGCCTCGGTGCTGGAGGTCGCCGGCGAGGCCGAGGGGCTGGCCCTGCTCCGCGACGCGCTCGAGCGCGATCCCGCGGCCGAGGACGAGTTCGCGCTCCGGCTGCGGAGCTGGGCCGACGGGGTCGAGCGCGACGGCTTCGTCCCGCTGCGCCTGCACTTCGCGATCGAGCGCTACCGGCGCTGGGCGCAGCTCAACGCCGATCCCACGCCGCAGGCCCGCGCGCGGATGCTGCAGGAGCTGTACGAGACCTACGGCCTGCAACGGCTGAGCGAGAGCTACCCCGGGATCCGCGTGCGCTTCTTCCTCGAGACCGTGTTCCGCGACGGCCCGCCCGAGCTGGTGGCTGGCCTCCACGAGCTGTTGCGCGCGATGCGCGCCCGCGAGCGGTCGGCCGAGGGGCTGATCGACGCCGTGGACGCGCTGCGCGCGCGGCACGCGCCGGTGCCCGACGCCGACTACTTCCTGGCCCGCCTGTCCTACCCGTTCCTGCGCCCGGAGCACGCGGCCGGCTTCGTGCGCAGCCAGCTCGGCGGCCGCCGGCAGAGCGAGATCGTCGTCACGCTGGAGGACACGGAGGGCCGGCCGTTCAGCGTGCGCCACGCGCTGAACCCGCGCGAGGTCGAGCGGCTGCTGCAGCTGTTCCTGGCGGCGAAGCTCGACGTGCGCTTCCGCATCGAGCACCGCCACCTCGTCGCGCTCAACGAGCGCGGGCAGATCATCGGCGGCATCTACTACGAGATCGACGAGGAGAACCGCTCGGCGCACCTCGAGAAGCTCGTCGTCGCCGAGCGCTACCGGCGCAAGGGCGTGGCCGCCGGGCTGATGAACGAGTTCTTCAACCGGCTGCGCGCGGCGGAGCTGAGCACGGTCACGACCGGCTTCTTCCGGCCGGAGTACTTCTACAGCTACGGCTTCCGCATCGAGAAGCGCTACGCCGGCCTGGTCAAGTCGCTCGACGAGCCCGCCGCGCCGGCGGCGGAGACGAAGCCGGACGGACCCTGAACCCGCCGCGACCTCGCGGCAACTCTCCCCTCGGATCCAGGCGAGGGCGAGCCCTCCCGCGGCGTCCGGTGAGCGCCGGCTGCGACGTGTTTCATGAACGGCGGTCGAGGCCCAGGGACTGCATCAAGGTGTAGAGGTGGGACCGCGATAACCCGCTCTCTTTCAGCGATGCCGCCGCTCCGCGAAGACGATGCGCAGGCGCTCCTGCAGCTCGTCGTAACGTGGTGGTTTGCCAATGGAGTGGGATGCCCCGAGCGTCATCGCGCGCACGACCGAGTCGGTGTCGGTCGCGTTGGACAGAATCACGACGGGCAGGTCGTGCTCGTTCCGGCGCAGGTGCTCGAGCACCGTGAAGCCGTCCGGGCCCTTGCCGAGAATCCAGCAGCACGAGATCCGTTTCGTCCCGGTCGATGCACGCGATCGCCGAGGCCGCATCGAGCGCGCGCAGGTCCTTGGCGAGCAGATCGCCGACCACCGCGTGGATCCGCCTGGTCGTCGACGATCAGCACCGTGCGCTGGGGCAGGCCGTCCCTCACCTCGCCCTTCCTGTACTTCCGAGGTCCCAGCCTCAGCCCGACATGCGCTCGATTCCCGGCATGGCATCGAACCCCGCATCGAAGGTGAGGATGCGCCGCACTCCTTCCCGCTCCATCACGGCGACGTGGATCGCGTCGCGGGCCGAAAGGCGAGGCCTGCCGAGAATGATCGCCTTCGCCCGTTCGACATCGTGGTCGTGAATCGAGTAGACATCGTCCACGACCTCGCGCAACACGTCGAAGGTCGGTTGGATCGCATCCCGTCGATCGAGCGCAACGAACCGGTGCAGGATCTCTTGGAACACCTCGACGTCAGTCACCAGGCGCTCGCCGTCGGCCACCGTCCGCTCGAGCAGCCGCCGGGCGTCGATCTTGTGCGGATGGTCCGCCCCCACCAGGTACATGGGAACGTTCGAGTCGACGAAGATCACCGTCCCTCGTCGACACCGTAGCCGCGCTCGATCTCGGCGAGCATCGTGCGCACATCGGAGGTCGGGTAGCCGAGCTTGGCGGCTCTCCGAATCGCGTCGAGCTTCCGAGCGGCATCCTTGGCGGGCGCCCGCTGTCGCGCCGCACGCAGTGCTTCGCGAACCCAGTCCGCGACGGTGAGGTTTCGACCCTCGGCCAGGCGGCGGATCGCTTCCAGGTCGGACTCGTCGAGGAGGACCTGGAGCCTCTTACTCATGCGATGAGTATACGGATACGCCTACGATGAGTCAACCTGTAGGTGAAATCCGGCCATTAATAGGCCCGGCGTTCAGCCGGCCATGTGTCGGTCAGCCTCGAGGCCGCCGGCGCGGGGAGATGCGAGCCGTGTCTCGCGCGCCGGTCGAGGGTCGGACCGAACGCTCCCGCTTCCAGCGCTGCGCCAGATCTCGCAGCGCCTCGGCGAGGCGGACCTTCTCCGCCCACGGAAGGTCGCGGCGGGCGCGCTGCCACGCCGCCTGCCGCGCGAGGAGCCGGTCGATATCAGTCATCGAGGAACCTCGCCTCGAACCGCCGCCACGCCTCCGGTAGCCCGAACTCTGAGGCGAGCCGAGCAACCGCCTCGCGAGTGACGCTGCCCGATTCCAGCAGGGCCGCGATCCGCGCCCAGTCCTTGGGCCGACCGACGCTGAGGGCGATGACGGCAAGATGGTCCGCCCTCACCACACGCAGGGGAACTCCATCAAAGTCCGCGGTGTCGGCGTCATCGAGTGCGGCTCGCGTCAACGGGCTGAACACGGGTACGAACTGTACGGGCCACGTCGCCACGCAGATGCTCTCCCCCCGCGGGTGCCATCCCTTGCGGGCGCAGTATTCGTGAATCGGGGCCGGCACGTCGAGGCGGTCCGCGCCCGGCACGGCGACGAGGATTTCCGCATCGAGCGTGGCCACGGGCTCCGTGTACCGCATTTGAGCGATGGCGCCGAAGAGCGCGTAGTTCTCGATCACCCCGTCCGCCTGCATCTCGTTGAGCAGTTGGGCGAGTTCCTTCACGGCAGCGGCATCGTACCACGAGCGAGCGGTCTTCCCGGTCAGCCGCCGGGCATGGTCCTCGATCCGGCCGACGGCACGGGCATCGGGTGCAGCGGCAGTAAAAACTTCATCCAGTTGGCGATCGGGAAGGCGGAGGGGCCGGGTGGGCTACCCGCCTCGCAGCGGCTCCGTCCCCTCGTTGAGGATTGCGAGATACCGGTTGTAGCGGTACACCCGGTTGCGCCTCCTGCCGGTCGTCTCGCTCACGATGCTCTGGTCCGCCAGCACCCCGAGCGCCTTGGCGATCGTCGGAAGCGTGAGGCGGGTTCGCTTTGCCAGGCGCGGGATCGTGCACACCGGGGTGCGGAGCAGTGCTGTCTGCACCGCCGCGGCGGAGCCGGCCTTGCGGCCCAGGCGCGCCAGGCGCTCCCGGTCTTTCTCGGCCAGCTCCAGCAAGCGCCGCGCGGTGGCGACCGCGCTGTCCGACACGGAGGCCACGCCCTCGCAGAAGAACGCGACCCAGGTCTCCCAGTCACCCTCGCGGCGCACCGAATCCAGCAATTCGTAGTAGCGGGCCCGGTGCTGCTTGAGGAAGAGACTCAGGTACAACATCGGCTCGCGCAGCACCCCTTCGGCGCACAGCAGCAGCGTCACCATCAGCCGCCCGACGCGGCCGTTGCCGTCGAGGAACGGGTGGATGGTCTCGAACTGGACGTGCCAGAGCGCGGCCTTTGCCAGCGTCGGCGCCTTGGTGTCGTGAACGAACTTCTCCAGCGCACCCATGGCGTGCTCGACCCGGTGCGGCGGCGGCGGAACGAATCGGGCGTTCCCCGATCTCGTCCCGCCGATCCAGTTCTGAGTCCGACGAAACTCGCCCGGGCTCTTGCCTGCGCCTCGTCCGCGCGAAAGGAGGATCTCGTGGACCTCCCGGATCAGGCGATTGGAGAGCGGGAACCCGCGACGCATCCGCTTCATCCCGTGCTCCAGCGCGCGGACGTAGTTCGAGACCTCGACGACATCGTCGAGGGGCACGCCAGGCGCTTCCTTCAGCTCGAACAGCAGCAGGTCGGCCAGGGTCGATTGCGTGCCCTCGATTTGCGAGGAGAGAACCGCCTCCTTCCGGATGTAGGTGTAGAGCAGCAGATGAGTGTCTGGCAGGACGCTGGAGACTCCGTCCAGGCGGCCGAGTGCCAGAAGCGCTGCCTCCACGGCGGCGCGTGCGTCGCCGTCGAGAGTCAGAGGGGGCACGGGTGGCAGCGGTGCGGGCACGAAGGCCTTGACCGTTTCCCCGGCGACCGATGTCGTCTCGTAGGTGCCGGTCCGGGTCCGTTTCACGAGCTTGCCTCGTAGTAAAGCGAGTTTGGCTCGGACTGGAGTAACTAAAGCGAACCTAAGATAGCTTTATTAGCCACGGACGTCAATCTCGCCCGGAGCACGGATTCCGGAACGCGCAAAGGGCCGGCTCGACAGCGCCCTCGCGTTCCGACGCCTCGGTGCGACCCCTTTCAGGCGCCGCAGGCGAGGCCGCCGGCGCGGGGTCCTCGATCCGCTCACAGAAGTCCGCCCCCGACGCCGCGATCTCGGCGTCCCGCGACCCGGCCTGCGACGGGGCCCCGGTGTCGTACGTCCCGTTCCCTCCGCAGTTCACGGCACGCATCAGGTACCAGAACCCCGCGCCCGGGTCGAGCGGCGCCGCGTCGTCGGCGATCGGCGTCGCCGTATCGTCGGCGAGACACGTCGAGGTCGCCGGCGCGAAGTTGCCGCCACCCGCGAGCAGGGCGCCGAGGCTGCCCTTCACGATGTCGCACGCGGTGTGATCGCTGCCGGCGTAGGCGCCGTTCAGGCGCGCGGTGCCCGCTGCCGGCTTGCTCAGCGTCAGCGACGGGACCGACGCGGGCACCGGAGCGTCGTCGGTCTGGTCGTTGCAGTCGTTGTCCAGGCCGTCGCAGATCTCCGCGGCGCCCGGGTGGGCGGCGGCGGAGGCGTCGTTGCAGTCGCTCGGGTTCGCGACGTAGCCCGCGGGAGGCGCGCCGTCGCAGGTGAAGGTCATGTTCGCCGCGTCGCCGTAGCCGTCGCCGTCGAGGTCGCGGTAGGAGGTCAGCGGGTCGAGGCAGGCGCAGTAGCGGCCGCCGGTCGCCGTGGGGCTGAAGCCGCCCCAGACGATCAACTCCGAGCCGGTCCACACGGACGCCGTGCGGGACCGCGGCAGCGGGACGTCCGACAACGAGGTCGCGGTCCAGCCGTTCGACAGCGGGTCGTAGCGGCCGCCCGCCGCGTCGTTGCTCGCGGTGCCTCCCCCCCAGACGACCATCTCCGAGCCGGTCCAGACCGCCGCGTGGTGGTAGCGCGCGCTCGGGCAGTTCGCCCCGGTCGAGGTCGGGGTCCAGGTGTCGGCGACGGGGTCGTACAGCACGCCGCTGCTGACCGGAGCGAAGGTGTAGCCGCCCCAGATGATCACGTGCGAGCCGCTCCAGACGCTCGTGGCGAAGCTCGGGGCGAGCGAGGGCACGTTCGACCCCAGCGACGTGGGAAGCCAGGTGTCGTTCGCCGGGTTGTACCGGCCGCCGGTGACGTCCGAAAGCGTGCCGCCCCACACGACCATCCTCCCCGCGTCGCGCGGCGATCGCCTCGGGCGTCGGCAAGGGCGTTCTTGCCTGGGGTCCAAAACCACCGTCTGCATTTTTGACTATAGGTGAAGAACACAGTACACTCGCCCGGTCATGCCCCGGAGCCGGTACCTCGCGAGACAGGTGCGGCAGGACCTCGGCCGCAAGATGGTGTTCGTCGCCGGGCCCCGGCAGGTCGGCAAGACGACGCTCGCGAAGAGCCTGCCCGGCGCGAGCGCCGGCTACCTGAACTGGGATGTCGCCGAGCACCGCGACCGCATCCTGCGTGGCGAACTTCCGCCGGCGAAGCTCTGGGTCTTCGACGAGATCCACAAGTACCGGCGCTGGCGGGGATTCCTGAAGGGGCTGTACGACGCACGGTCGGCGGGGCAGCGAATCCTGGTGACCGGGAGCGCCCGGCTCGACCTCTATCGCCACGGGGGGGATTCCCTCCAGGGGCGCTATCACCTCCTGCGGCTGCACCCGCTCTCCTTCGCCGAACTGCAGATGAAGTCCGCGGCTGACCTGCGGACGCTCCTCACGCTGGGAGGCTTTCCGGAGCCGTTCCTCGGCGGGTCCGAGGTCGAGGCGCGGCGCTGGTCCCGCGAGTACCGGACGCGGCTGGTCCGGGAGGACGTCGCCGACCTCGAGCGGGTGCAGGACCTCGCCACCCTCGAGACTCTGGCGCTGCGGCTGCCGGAGCTCGTCGGCTCACCGCTTTCCGTCAACGCGCTCCGCGAGGACCTCCAGGTCAGCCACAAGACCGCTGCGCGGTGGATCGCGGTGCTCGAGCGGTTGTACTCCCTGTTTCGCTTGCCCCCCTTCGGCAATCCCCGGATTCGAGCGGTGAAGAAGGAACAGAAGCACTACCAGTTCGACTGGTCGCTCGTGCCCGAGGAGCCGGCGCGCTTCGAGAACCTCGTCGCGTCTCACCTGCTGAAGTGGGTCCATTTCGAGCAGGACCGCGCGGGACGCGACCTCGAGCTGCGCTACTTTCGGGACACCGACGGTCGCGAGGTCGACTTCGTGGTCGTCGAACGCAGGAAACCGTTGCTGATCGTGGAAACGAAGTGGGGCGACGACGCAATCGACAAAGGACTTCGCTACCTGAAGGCGAAGTTTCCCGCTGCCGATGCCTGGCAGATCACGGCCACCGGCCGCAAGGACCACCGCTCCCCCGACGGAATTCGCGTGGCTCCAGCCGCGAGGTTCCTGTCCGGGCTGGTCTGAGCGGTGGGGGGTGTCGTTTGCGAGCCGGACCGCCACGGACGCCGGTTCGAACTCTTTGGAATGGTGGAGGCGGCGGCAATCGAACCCGCGGTCCTGAGTATATCCCCCCTTGCAAAGATCGGACAGATAGGTGCAAAGGTCGGTCAGAACGAGTCGCAAGTCGGACAGGTAGAGAAGGACTTGCCGTGTGCAAACGTCGGACGGGGGTCGGACAGAGCGTGTCGAATCCCGGACGCTGCACGAGCACAACAGCAGCACAACGGGTCCCGCCGGCCGCAGCGCACGATGCGGGATTTGGAGGTCGTCGTCGGCGCGTGGCACGAGCTGCCGGAAGCGGCGAAGGAGGCGATCACGGCAGTCGTTCGCGCCTTCGAGGCTGTGACCATCAAATTATGAGAGACAGCGAAGAGGGCGCCGTTTCAAGGAGTCTTGAGATGGCGCCCGTTTTTTTCGTCCACCGATTCCATGAGTGTCCACCTTCTCCATGCTCTTGCGTAGAGTTTGCGTAGAGTTTGGTGACCAGCGGACTGGTTTTCCGCTAGTCTCGCGCCCAGTTGCTGAGCGTCGACTTTCGAAGCGGACATCGGGCGCTGCATTTCGTCGCATGAACTGTGCAGCCGTCCCTCGTCTATCGACTGGCGGAACCACAACGCGGTAGCGTAGGCCAGCCATGGCTAGCGGCCTTTCGGAACCAGACGGCAGCTTGCTCCGCATCCTTCGGCACGCCCTGACCTGCTTCGTACAACCGTCCGAGGCTGTGTTCCGCCGTGGCAACGCGCTGTCCGGCCGCCTTTTGGTACCAGCCTAGCGCCTGCGCAACGTCCTTCTGCACACCGCGACCCTCTTCGTACATGAAGCCAAGGTCCGATTGCGCTTCGGGATGCCCCTGCTCGGCTGCCTTTCGGAACCAGGCCACGGCTTGTGCGTCATCTTGTGGCATGGGTTCGCCGCACCTGAACATAACGCCAAGTTCAAATTGCGCGTTGGCGTTCCCTTTTTGGGCGTTCTTCAGGAATGCAACGATGTGGTCTGTCTTGCGGCCAGAACCAACAGTACCAGACATTGATCCAAAGTCGACGTCATAGGAGCCCTGTTCCACCGCTTTTTCGACCCACGCCGTAGCCTGCACCTCGTCAGGCTGCACTCCGCGCCCGAGGAAGTACATCACGCCGAGGTTGAACTGGGCTCCGCCGTGTCCCTGCTCGGCTGCCTTTCGGAACCAGGCCACGGCTTCTGCGTCGTCTCGTGGCACACCCTCCCCACGGGAAAACATCACTCCGAGGTTGAACTGGGCTGCGCCGTGTCCCTGCTGGACGGCCTTCATGAACCAACTCAGCGCCTGGGCGTCATCCTTGGCCACTCCCCGGCCGGCCTGATACATCGCTCCGAGACCGTTTTGCCCATCGGCGTTTCCCTGCTCGGCTGCCTTTCGGAACCAGGCCACGGCTTCTGCGTCTCTTCTATCCACAATCCGCTTGGCATACATGTGACCGACCCTGGCCTGCGCATCGGCGTTACCCAGCGCGGCCGCTTTCAGGAAGCAAAGGAAGGCTGATTTGGAGTCCCTCGGCACACCCCGACCGGCTTCGTACATCAACCCAAGTTCCAACTGCGCTTCGACGTTAACCTCCTCGGCCTCGGTCGACACGCCAGTACCCATTTCTACTGTTTCGGACCACTCCCATCCTGAGAAACGCGGGTAATGGTCTGCCCTCTGGAACCAGACTGCGGCCTGGTCTTCGTCTCCTGGAACACCGGTACCATCCCGGTACATGGAGCCAACGATGTGCGCCGACCAATAGGTAACATACCCATGCCTGGCCGCTTTCTCGAACCATGCGCCGGATTGTCTCTTGTCTCGTTGCGCGCCCAGACGGTACATCCAGCCGAGGCCGTATTGCGCCGCTGGATGCTCCTGCTGGGCAGCCTTCAGGAACCAGCCCAAGGCGTCATTGGCCGGATCGATTACGCGATTGTCTTGGTACATCACGCCTAGTTCGAATTGTGCATCGGCGTTTCCCTGGTCGGCCGCTTTACGGAGAAAAGTCAGCGCCTGCGCACTGTCCTTCTGCACACCTTGCCCAACTGAATACATCACGCCAAGTCGTAATTGTGCATCGGCGTGCCCCTGCTCGGCTGCTTTCCGGAACCAGGCCGCAGCTTTCTTGTCGTCTGTTGGTATCCCTCGTCCGACGTAGTATTTCAGTCCCAGCGTGAACTGCGCGTCGGCGTTGCCCTCTTCAGCGCGCGATTGGAGGACGCTCTCGTCCTCAAGCGTGCCCAGATCGCTCAGTTGCCCTGCCGATATCGGACCCATAACCAGTACTAGGCTCGCCATTGCCGCGGCTCGAGTCATGATCGCTCTCCCCACAACTACTCGGGTGTAACGAGTCGGCCGTTCAAGACTTGAAAACGACGCGCCGCGCGCAACGTCAATCACTCTGGTTCTTGACGTCAAGCGAATCATCTCCGCCGGCACATCGTTGCACCACGCTCTCGAGTTTCGCGCGGGCCTCCCGCGTGTGACGCATGAACCTTTCTTGATCGGATAGTCTTCCCATTCTCGTCAGCGCGTGCTCTGCCGCGCCACGCAGCTCTTCACTCTCTGCATCATCTAGTTCCGGGAACCATCTCGTTACGAACGTCGCGTACTCGCCGGCCACTCGGAACGGATAGTACAGATGCCCCTCGGTCTGGATCTGGCGGGACAGGATAGCGCGCGCCTCGCGGAAATCTCTCATAGCGCTCGTCTTGTCGGCCTCGTTGCGGCTCGCTCGCACTAGAAGGTATCGAGCAAAGTGGTTGTCGATTTGGTATGTATTGAACCCTGGCCTGGACTCGGCAAGGGAGTACGCTGTACTGAAGTACCTGCCCGCGCGATCGAGTTCTGCCGACGTCAGCGCAGCGATTGCGTACTGGAGCCAGAAAAGGGGATTCCCCTGGCAAGGCGGTAGGCCCTTGATGGACTCGTAGTACCGAAAGATGCTCCCTCCCCCCGGAGGCAATACCTTCTGGATCTCGCCGGGACCCGTCCCGATTCCCGTGGAAAAAGGAAAATGGCGTAACCTCCTGCTGACGAAGCAGATCGCCCGGAGGGGCGAAGGAGGGTTACGCCGTGAGAGAGGGTATCACGACCGAGGCTGAGG